>Ga0182021_10002394_pt1 | contig 21840 bp, 17 predicted proteins | sample 612E3MmetaG_FD_120493 | JGI IMG/M metagenome (GOLD analysis project Ga0182021, IMG submission 120493) | Permafrost microbial communities from Stordalen Mire, Sweden - 612E3M metaG (Illumina Assembly) | ecosystem: Environmental > Terrestrial > Soil > Wetlands > Permafrost | place: Sweden... | reverse complement strand
TGAGTGTAGACCATTTTCGAATAGTACCGACGATAGGACTCGAACCTATGACCCCCAGATCCACAATCTGGTGCTCTAACCAACTGAGCTACGTCGGCAGGTATGACACAATGGCAGCACCCATGGTGTTGGTTTGGGTGAGGCATTAGAGTTCAAATGTACAAAACATGAACTCGATTTGCAACGATGTAGAATGTGGGAATGCGGCGTTACTTTCACCAGTGGCTGCGGTCTCAGACTTCAGCGCTTCAGCCTGGTACGGATCGACGAAAGACCGACCCCTCAGGTGCAGTCGTCTGTGAGGTGGCACCAATTACGTATTGTGAAGCGAAGTCCCTCGCTCCAGGATGAAGCGACGCTCTCCACCTTCTCCACGGTAATAGGCCAGTTGGCCGGGGTTGCATACGAGAATGCCGGCTTCATGCTCCATACGCGCGACTGCTTCATCTAAAGGGAGGATGCACTGATCTTTTGAGGTACCCATCAAATAGGCTTTGGGTCCGGCACCCCTCGCTTGCAGCAACTCCACGATAACTGACTTTGAATCGATTGGCTTGGACCACTTCGGATCAAAGGTGAAATCGTGGTGGAAGAACTTTAGCGCGTCTCGCCTGCGGTTCGCTTTGCTGAGAAGTCGAACATACTTATCACGCTTCTCAGGAGGGAAGAACGCTCGAATTGTCGGCTCTTCAAATTTTACGAATAACGTGCTCATTATGACCTTTGTACGAACTACCTCCGTCCTGGGGGACATAGCGACGCCAGCCTACCGTCCGCCTCGCAACGGGAGGACTCTGATGTCTTGACAATCTCCATTATGAAGGGTGTAGACGGACGGCAGGGACGACGTGATCAGCATTGGTGGGAGGTCGTAGTCCTTCGTTGGGACGCTACGCACCCGTCGAACCCAAGTGGCACTGCAACGGAAGTGTCCGGCCTAATGAATCGGGGTCATCCGCGGCAGGACGAGATGAGACTCTGGCAAGCTTGCGGGTCGTCAGGCTTCGATTTTCTTGGCCTTGGTTTCCGCGACACCTGCCTTGATGGTAACCTTCACAGCATCTTCCATCGGATCTTTGAAGGGCACCTCGATTCGTAGCAGACCGTGCTCGTAGATCGCTTCGGCTTTGTCAGGTTTCACTGGCCAAGCTAAAGCAAGTGCTGCAACATACTCGGTGTCCCTTGCTGGCGCTGTCAGGTGGACGCTGTCTGCCAGGATCTTCAGATCGATGGTATCCGTTGGCGCTCCTGGGATGGCGAACTCCACTACGAGCTTGTGTGTCTCCTCGTCAGCATACGCCACTGTATTGGGCGCAATCCTAATCCGATTTTCCGGCATCATGGCAACCTCCTTGGTTGTTTCTAAGGGCTATGATTGCAGTTTACCCGGCGTAGTCCAGATTACCGGGAGATTAGTTGAGCGCAGCTTAAGCTTGTTGACGAATATAGGTTAGTTGGTATTGCAAATCAAGAACAACCCAAATTCCGCAGGTCGGTCATCTGTTTCACTCGGTGTAAAAGTCCTGTAGGCCTCTTTTTGCCCGGTTCAAAAGCCCTTTCCATTCCCTCTGGACGTCCAACGTCACACGCTCCCTCGGCTCCAATTGTCGTTTCTAAACTTCTGCAGCTCATTCATCTCACCGAGCACCCGCATCCATCGTCCCAAGTAAGAGAGTCTCCGGAGCCCTTTGACGACGAACCAACGATCACTTCTACCGGATCCTGGTTCCTGTCAATAGATGTGAGACAAATATTTCTATGGTTTAGCCACCAGGAATCCGAAGGCCGGGTGACCATGGGTGGCAACCAGAACTACCACTCTCATGACTGTGTCGGACGGCTCCGGGCGCTGGAAGTCACCCCGCACATGGCAATGAACCACATCCCACAATTGGCGCCAGATAGATGACTATTACTTGGGTCGATGCTCGAGAATTGAAAGGACTCGATGGATTTGGCGTTCGGTTTCGTCATCGCCGGACAACAGGCTTATTCCGCGATTGTAAAATGTAATTTCAAGACGACCATTGGAGTGATCAATCTCTAGATGATCGTATTGCAATGGCTTGCCTGCTTCCGGATCGCCATACGTTCCGCCGGCATCGAGAAGACGATTCTCCTTAATTGCTGTAAGAACATCTTCAGGAATTCTGCCAACCAAGAAGACTTCCTCCTGTAAACCCTGCAGATTCTTTGCGCTCTTCACCATCCCATGTCGATACACCACCCGTATTATTGCCATCGTTCCTCACATTGTGTTAGTCAGACACCCCCCCCCACGATTTCTCGAAAAAGGGGTTCGCCTTCAGCCCAGTCAGCACAATCGATGATGAATGATACGTCAGGAGAGCGGGATTGTCAATGCGCGAAAGCGGTTGAGGAAATCAGTCATGAAGCCTTTCAGCTAAGGGGATGCTCATTGTCAAGCGAGATGACCCAGAAGAAGCAGCCCTGAGTATTTCTGGCCAGGGCTCGTGTGTTTCGATTTATAGGTCCGGATTCCCTACCGGAGCACCGCGTCAATTTCGTATCGCTCGTTGGCTATTGCCTCACCCTGGGTCCCAAACCACTTCTCGGTCGCCTTTGGCTTGCCGCATTTGTTTCTACAGCAATACATCATCCCACGCTCGGTCCTTTCGGACAACACCGCGATTTGAACTCCCCGATGCATCGCCTTTGTAGTCGTCACTTCGATCATTATGCCACCCGCAGTTGTTTGTTATTCGTTCTCTAAGATACGCATACTGGAGACGAAATAGCTGAATATCTTTCATTATCACCCGGTTCCACCAATCACACGATTGCTCCATCCTCCAGGAACAGAGTGCAGATTTCCCCTGACTCTACAGGAAAACAGGTCGATATTGCCGGGCCTGATCGTTTTGCGCGGATGTCCCTATCTGAGGAGGATCATTGCTTTGCTCTGAACAAAGCTCCCAGCCTGCAGCCTGTAGAAATAGGTGCCGCTGGCAAGGTTTGCGCCGTCGAAGCGAACCTCATGGTATCCGGCCTCCTGAGTGCCATCGAGAAGACCGGCAACTCTCTGGCCGAGAGCATTGAAGACCGACAATGTAACGTCGGAGCGGGCGGGCAGCGCGTAACGGATCATCGTCGAGGGGTTAAAGGGGTTGGGATAATTCTGCGCGACACTGAACTCCCTGGGGACTTCCACGCCCTGGCGGACGCTCGCGACGATGCTGGTGAGTGAGGAAATCCAGCTGACTCCCTTCGTTCTGTAAGCACCCGCATCCGTGACGACACCCCCCAGACTCCCGACCGGCTGATAGGATGCGCTGGCATCGAACATCTTGCCGTCGGCATGACGCCACATTTTCCAGTGGAAGTTTTCGCCCGCCGCAAGTCCGTCCTTCGCCGGTGTTGCGGGGTCGTCGCCGTATATTACGAGCGCGATGTCGCTTGTGCCTGTCCACCGCTCGAACCCTGCACAGGTCAGCGTGTCCCCGCCGGCATCATAGAAGGCGCCGACATAGTCTCCGTCAGTCAGCGCAGTGCCCTGAATGCTCAAGGTCGCGCTTTTCGGGATGATGACGGCATGGCTCAGTCCGGTGTTCACCGCACTCCACTTTGGCGCCGCCGCGCCGACCACGATCAGGAATGGCTGATCGTACCCGGTGAACCCCTCCGTGTATGTGTCCACACCGTTGACAGCGGCGACGACCGCTCCGGCCTCATAGTATTCTCCGGCCGTCTGAGGCGTGTAGTTGAATTTGATGGTGTCCGTCTGACCCACTCCTATGGCCACGGCGGGACTCAGAATATCCACTTCGAACGGGGGGGTTTTCGTCGTATCCAGTGCCACGCGGGCCTTGATGGTCTGGGAAGCTGCGCCTGCGTAGGCCGGGTTTTTTACCTGGAGTTCGATCCAGAGCGGAGTCCCCGCAGGGATCACCTGGCCCGTAACGTCTTCCCCGGTCCCGCTCTTGTAGATGCCGATGGTTGGCGCGTACGGCATGTTCCGGGTGAACGTATCGCTGGTCGTCTGCCCGGAGGTGACGGTGATCCCGGACTTCTTTCCCCAAAAGAGCTTGCCGAACTGGGCTGTCGGTCCGGTTGGAGCATAGCTCACGAGGTAGTAGTACCCGCTCTGAGCCGGCACGCTGCCAAATGTCGCGATAGAGCTCGACGCGGTCTTCTGCGAATCCACGAGCTGACCTCCGGCCGTGTAAAGACGCACCAGTGCGTTTGCGCCGGCCAGCCCCCAGTCCTCCCCGTCCTGGACGGTGACCGCAAGGCTGCCTGTGGAGCCCGCAGCACCAGTCTGGTTCACGGTAAGTGTGACAGGCGAATTCACCGCATTGCTGGTGACCGTGACAGTCCCAGTGCGAGCAAGCGCGCCAGCATTTGGAAGGAACGAAATTGCAATGGAGTCTTTATGCGAGTTGTCGGAGACGAGCCATGAATTGTTGTCGGTTGTCGCCCAGGTGACCGTCCCGCTCCCGGAGTTCGCAACGCGGGCATAGACTGTCCCCACGACCGGCCCGACGTTGAAGCTGTAAGGGTTGAGCTGTATCGTAGGCGGGAGTTGTACGCCCGTCCTGCCGTTCAGAAGGCCGGCGTTGTCGACATAGAACTTTCCCGTCCAGGCACTGTGCAGCACCTCAACTCCCGCGGATCCGATCCTGTTTGCCACATGGTCGAACCGGCTGCCGGGTGTTGCACGGATTGCGTCCATGGGAAAATACAGCGGGTACCATGTTTGTTTCGGAATGCCTTTGGCCGTGTAGTAGACTTGATTGGCAACGGCATTGGCGTTATCCTGGGCGAACACCCGGAACCAAACCGAGTCCGGTATGCCGGCGGGCAGCCAGACCCAGTACGCCATGTCGTCGTACTGCGACGCATCCAGCGGCGCATCCGAACCGAACGCACCCGCTGTACCGGCATAGCTCACCTCAAGCACGCCGGCACCCGCTCCCGTGGGATCGACAATCCTTCCAAGTCCCGCGAGACTGCCGGAAAGAACCTTGAAACCGTCGGCGTCCGATTCAAAGTTCGCACAGGTCAGTGGCTGACTCCCGAGGAGGCAGACATTGTCCACATAGAAATCGCCGGTCCAGTTGCGTCCGGCGTCATGTTCGTCATCAAAAGAAATTTCGAGGCCCGTTTTCCCGATCCTGTTTCCCGCCGTGCTGAATCGAAAGTGGTCGGTATCAATGCCGTACTGGTTCATATAGAAATTCAGCGGATACCAGGTCTGCTTCGGGATGGACTTCGTGTAACAGCTTTGTTCGGTCCATATCCAGTTCTTGTTGTCTTCAGCCCATACCCTTATCACCATCGAATCGGGTATGCCTGCAGGCAGCCATACCCAGTAGGTGAGAATCTGGGCCCCGTTCGGATCGATGTCGTCCTTCTCGATGTCGCCCCAGGATCCCTTGGAGCCGTCGACCGACACTTTGAGGACCCCAGCGCTCTTTCCCGTCGGATCCGTAACTCGTGTGACCGATGTCAGGCCTGCGCCTGACCCGTTAAGTAAGAACCCATTCTCGTTCGATTCAAAGTCAGCGATAGTCTGTGCGATTGCCAGCGATCCAGCGGCGAATTGTAACAACATCATCATCGTGAAAAGCTTCATATGACCTCCCCCGGCCACTGTGCAACGTGTCGATCACCAACCGGCGGCAGGAGCCGACCGGACCAGGGAGGGAGGATGCAGATTCCATGCCAAGGTGACGCGGAGCACAAAAGGATCGTGGACAAGCTGCCTGCTCAAAGGCGGACGCCGGGGGCGCAACCTCGGGGAAGGATTGGGCCTCATCTCCATCACCCCTCATTGGAGAAGAGGTTGTGACCTTACCCTTGACATTTGGTTCGATGCGGCATTCGGGAGATTGGGGAACCGTCCGCCGCTGAGCGTGCCGGACGGTGCTTTGAGGAGGGGCTCAGTTGTTCGTCAGGGGACAGAAGGTTTGTAGAATCGCAGCCGGGGACAACACAAATTGGAGGGCGATTCCTGTGATGTTCAGACACCGGTGCGCACGGTCCAGGCTGACATCGCCCCCAGGTCTCCAGAGCCTGAACCGAAGGTTGAGACCGGCATTCTGTGGCAGGTCCAGACGGACCGCCCCCTGAACCACGGGAGGCCGGACAGTCCTTTACTGGAGGACCTTCCGCTCAAACGTGATGATGATCCTGCACCGGCGGAGCACCTCCCTGTGGAACTCCTGTTGCAGCTCGATAGAGATGTCACCACCTGTCACGCAATATAAATGTCACCGCTTGCAGCTCGGGAGAAATGTCACCTGGTTCCTCATGGGTAATGAGCCCCGAACTTGCAGGGCCGACCCATTCGCCATCAGCTTTCTCTTACAGTGTGAACCACGCAGTTTCTCCCTTGGTTTTGTTGAGCGAAATCGATTTTAGGCTCCGGGACAGCTCCACTCCTTCCCATGGCAGGTTTCAAGCCATTCAGGATTGCCGGACGTTGAGAACTCAAGGGGTGACAGTTCCACCGAGTCATCAGATACTCGGCGTGGATGCCCGCCGGCAGTTGAATCCGACCGGAGGATTGCTTAGTTTATCTGCGGTTGGCGAATTTTCCCGCGCCAGCCGGCTCGCCGACAAGAATGAAGAAAATCCGCATCTCAATTATCGAAGACAATCGCCTCCTCCGCGAGGGGCTGACCGCCCTGCTCAAGGGCGAGGCCGACTTCACCGTCATCGGTGCGGGCAGCAATGCGGACTCCCTTCCCGGTCCGAAGGAACTAGGACCTGAGGTAATCCTTCTCGACATCGGACTCCGGAGTCAGAACAGCCTGCGGGTCATGAAGTCGATCAGAAGGCAGGCCTCCGGGGCCAGGATCATCATCATGGACCTGGCGCCTGTCCAGCTCGAGCTGATCGAATATGTCAGGGCCGGTGCATCCGGATTTGTCCTCAAGGACGCGACGTTCCACGACTTCCTGAAGACGATTCGCGCGGTTGCGGGCGGAGCCAAGGTGCTTCCCGCGCCGCTGACGAGCTCCCTCTTCTCGCAGATCGCCGAGCATGCGGCACGAAGCCGGAAACGAACCACCATCAGTTCGATCCGGATGACAAACCGGGAACGCGAAGTCATAGACCTGATCGCGGAAGGATTCAGCAACAAGGAGATCGCGCAGCGGCTGAACCTTGCGACGGACACGATCAAGAGCCACGTCCACAACATCCTCGAAAAGCTCGCCCTGCACACGCGCCTCGAAATCGCCAGCTACACTCACAGGAACCGCACATCGGGCGGCAATCCCCGCTCACAAAGTCCCACCAAAGACTGACCGGTTGGAGCGTCGCCCGACTTGCGGCGCCTCTGTCATCAGATCCCCCTGCTTTCCTCCCATGACCCGGCAGATTCCCGGGCGCACCGATTGGCTGCCCCCTCTTCACATTTATCACTCTAAGGGACTAGTCCCATTCACCTCCGCCCGAGCTATTCCCACACCATTCAGCCCTCCGTACATTGAATCAACAAGCATGCTGGTGTGGCCGTTGAAAGCGAAAAAGAGTCCTCTGCAAAGAACCTCCTCAAAGCCGCGGGAAACTCCAACGCCCGATAGGAATGCCATCCTCTACCTCGTGCGGGAGAGGGTGGAAAGATTCATTCTCAGAGACGCAACAATTGAAGAGTTTCAGAAAGCAGTGTTGCTCGCCGCAAGCCGGGGAACACGCTTGTCCCATCCACTGACGGAACCCGTCTTCCGCAGAATCGTCGAGGAAGCGGTGCGCGAGCGGAAGCACTCGAAGAAGAAGCGTGGCAACGGATAATCCACAACAACTCAGGAGTGAAGACGATGGGAAAGCTTCGCATCGGCGTCATTGACCTTGTGAGTCAGGGACCGACCCGGGCTTTGTGGGCGCGTGTCATGAACGCCAACCTGGCAAGCATCATGCCGCAGATTGTCGCGGTCTGGTGCAAAAACGAGGGACATGACGTTTCGTATCGGTGCTACACGGGATTCGAAGACCTCACCGCGGAACTCCCACAGGATCTCGACCTTGTGTTTATCGGGGCGTTTACGGAATCCGCTCAACTTGCATACGCTCTGAGCAATCAGTTCCACTCGCGCGGAGTGGTCACGGTGCTGGGGGGACCTCATGCGCGCTGCTATCCCCAGGATGCGCAGAAGTATTTCGACTACGTCCTCGGCTTCACCGACAGATCGGTTATTCGTGAGGTACTTCTGGACTGTGCGAGGCATGCTCCTGAGGGGGTCCGGATTTCTGCCGCCCACCAGCCTTCTGATCTCCCCGGGGTGCGCGAACGGTGGGAATACATCGAAGCAACGCTCAGGAAGGCGCCGGTGATCAAACTGGTGCCGATGCTTGCGAGCCTCGGGTGCCCGTACACCTGCAGCTTCTGCATCGACTCGACGGTCCCCTACCAGGTCCTGGATTTCGACGTGCTGAAGAAGGATTTGAGGTTTCTGCTGACGAAATTCAAGCGTCCCCTGGTCGGGTGGCATGACCCCAACTTCGGCGTACGATTCAATGACTTCATGGACGCCATCGAGGACGCGGTTCCTCCGGGGAGTATCGACTTCATAGCTGAAAGCAGCCTCTCACTCCTCTCCGAGCCGCACATCCAGCGCCTCAAGCATAACGGGTTCAAGGCATTGCTGCCCGGCATCGAGTCATGGTTTGACCTCGGGGAGAAATCGCGCACGGGGTCATCCCAGGGGATGGAAAAAGTGAAGCGGGTCTCCGAGCACATCAACATGATTCTCCGGTATATCCCGTACCTGCAATCAAATTTCGTCCTCGGCATGGACGGAGACGAAGGGCCCGAACCGTTTGAGTTGACCAAGCGCTTCATCGATCTCTCTCCCGGCGCATTCCCCGGTTACTCCCTCCTGTCCTCGTTCGGCGAAGCAGCACCGATGAATCTGGAATATCAGCGCGAAGGGAGGGTGATCGGGTTTCCGTATCATTTCCTCAACAATAACGGCGCAATGAACCTGAAGCCGAGGAACTACTCCTGGCCGTCGCTGTATGAGCACGTGATCGATCTGACACAGTACTCGTTCCGCGCGCGGGCACTTGCTCGACGTTCAACCGCGACCAGGGCTTTTGTACCGCGCTGGCTCAACGTCGTACGCGCGGTCTCGTCAGAGGGATCCGGCCGGATACGTTATTACACGGGCATACACAAGCGCCTGCTCACCGACAGAGCTTTTCGAGCTTACTTCGAACAGGAAACGCAGGATGTCCCCCCCTTCTATGAAGAGAAGGTGAGGAGCGACCTCGGACCCATGTGGAAGTGGCTGCCCGAAGGAGCACTGGTTCACGATCCGAATGCCTATCTGCACTCGCGGCCGGAGGAAATGGCCGCTGGGGTCGAGATTCGGAGACTTGCAGCGAATTCGGGATAGGAGGAATGAACGAACAACATCAAGGTGGCGAAATGACCTCGAACGCCGTGATATGGCACGTCATCATGGAGCACATTCCGAGAAAGACATGGGTTCCGCGGGCTGAGGTCTATGCCATTGTGAAGAATCACACGGTCTTTGACGGGGAGGACATGGAGCCCGGCAGAGCTCCCTCCCGCCTTCCACTTTGGCAAATCAACGTGCGCCGGCTTCTCAGGACCAAGCAAAAGGACGGCCGGGTTCTCGCAAGGAGAACCTGAATTCAAGACGGGAAGCCTGTTGAACGTGAGGGGGGGAGCGCAGGGTTGAGGGTAGAGTTGAGAGTGCACCTCCGGCAACAAAAAATGCCCCAACAAACACTGGGGCTTTTTTTTGCGTTCTATCCGCAGTAGTGTCAAGAATCGGCAGGACCAAAGCCCTATTCCGGGTTCACACGAAATGTGTGGAACGGATTCATTCGCGAGCGATGAGTAGTCCGGATTCGTGCGAATCCAGCCATTCACGTGCAGCACTTTCCCCAGCCACAAATCCCGTGGAAAACGCCGCCTGGAGATTGTACCCGCCTATTGGTCCAGCAATGTCCAAGACTTCGCCCGCAAGATAGAGGCCAGGCACGATCCGGGAGGCCATCGTGTGCGGATCCACTTCGCTCAGTGCAACCCCGCCAGCGGTTACCTCTCCCCGGTCGAGATCGATCCTCTCAACCGACCCCATCTCCCAGGATTTCAGCAGGCGCACCACGGCGGCGCGGTCCGCCCGCAAGAGAACGTGTCCCCTCGTTTGCACCGACACATGAACAGAAGTGAGAAGCCATTCAATCATGCGGTTCGGCACCAGGGCCTCCAGGATTGTCCCGAGCTGCTTTCGTCCGTTGGATCGGATGAGCTGGTTCAGTGCCTGGTCAAGAGCGGAAGGATCCAGGCCCGGGAAAAAATCAAAGCGAAGGCTCACGTCCCCCACCTCCATGGCTTGTGCGGCTGCGCGACTGACGGCAAGGGGAGCAGGGCCGGAGATGCCTTCATGTGTGAAGAGCAGGTCCCCCCGGCACGAATCAACTCTTTTGCCGGCGGAGTAGGCATAGAGGCAACCATCCCGCAGAGCAATCCCACGCCAAGCATCCGGGAGCGGCGGCCGAAGGCCGATCGGGGCCAAGGCGGGGCGGAGGGGGACAACCGAATGACCCATTGCGGTGGCCCAAAGAAAACCATCTCCTGTCGTGCCCGTCTTTCGATACGAGGCCCCTCCTGTCGCAAGGACGACGTGTTGTGCGAGCAGGGTCTTGCCCTGCACAACGATACCACGGACCCCATTGCCATCGATCAGAATGCTCTCGACTCTGGACCCGAGCCGGACTTTCACGCTACACTCCCACAACAGTGAAAGGAGCGCCTCCACAACGTCAGCGGCTCTACCAGTTGAAGGGAAGACTCGACCGTTCGGCCGGGCGAGCGTGGCGACTCCCCGTGCCTCAAGCATTCTCCGCACATCTGCATTGGTGAAGGAGAAGAAGGCGTGTTTGAGAAAGCGTGATTCATGGTGACTGAATTCGCGCCGAAGCTCCTCCATTGCACCATCGTGCGTCACGTTGCATTTTCCCCCTCCCGAAATCAAGAGCTTGATCCCCACTTTGGTGTTTTTTTCGAAGAGGATCACGGGAGCGCCCATGGAAGCCGCCCTCCAGGCTGCAATCAAGCCGGCTCCGCCAGCTCCGACAATGACTATGGGATGGGCGACGTTGGTCATGGTTTCATGCTCATCAGGAGAAATCACGAGGTCTCCATTGCACTTCGAATGAAGCAATTCTTTATGGGAAATCCCAGGAATTCGTGTGGAAAGAGAACACGGAACCACCTGGACTCTTGAGTTCGAGGTGTGATCCCCAGCGTTCGAATTCACGGCTAGCTTCGCAACGCCGGTGCTGCAAAATAAGGCGACAAAGGGCCTGAGACGAAGCTGCCGCTTTGTGTCTGTCAGCGCATGAAGGTAAACATCGGTGGAATTGATGCTTGCCCAAGAGTGGGGAGACACTCGTGAGCTCACTTGCAGGCGGAGGGATGACGTACCACTCAAGAAGCTGTGAGGAGAGTCAACAAGAGAGGAGTGTGACACCTGAAGGAACCCATGTCTGGATCCTCTTCATGCTCGGCAACGATAAATGGGAAGGCAACCGGACTCGCCTGAGGGGGGATTGCCCGACGAAGGAAACGTGGGAAGGGGCAAAAAAAACATGGGGAGCCGAGTAAGCTAGCCTTGCGGCTTTTCGACTCCCCATGCAGCTTGGCTCCGCGAGCAGGACTCGAACCACAGGCCGGGCCCCTCCCCCAGCAAAATAAGCGACGTTTCGAGAAATGCAAGTCCACCAATCGCACAGACGTCCACGAATCGGATACAGAAGGGTACAGATAGGGGTACACCCTTGCGGATGAACCCCCTCGATGGGAAGGCACCAAGCAGGAGCATAACTAACAAGAGCCTGAGCGTCTTCATTTTACCACGCAGGATGATTGGTGGCCACGCCGTGCCGCCGCTCCTTGGCGGGATGAGGGGGCGTCGTGGTGCGGCGTGCTATGTGCAGTGCCACTTTGTGTGAGGACTACTTTGCTTTTGGCCCAACGACAACCCTGCCGCACTTAGGGCACGCTTTCCTTTCATAGTCTTCCATGTAGAATTCGTGGCCCTCCGGGCACTTAACTTTGATTTTTGCCATATAGAATAGCTCCTTTCAGTTATTTGTGGTTGTGGATTATTAGCATGGCTATTTGATTTGTGCTCGCCGATGTGATAGGAAAGATGTGATTTGATTGCCGGCATCAACCTCGTACGCAGAGAGCTCAGCTTGAGTTTCTTTCAAATACCGAATCGAGAAATTCCGAATGTTCTCGACTTGAAGACTACTCTTACCAGGCCCGCCATTTACAAATACCCTGCAATCTCGCAAGTCAGGAATAAGATTGCGGGCTTTTAAGTTCTTTATGATTCTGATGGCCTCTTTACCGCTGCAACCTTCCGGCCTAGCGAACGAGCATTCGGATGATTCTTGAATCATATCAGAAAATATTAAGATGATATTAGTAGACTCAATCCTTTTCTTGCCCGTTAGGAAACGTCCAAGGGAGCGCCAGAAGGAATCTTCTTCGTTTCTCTCGATAAGGGTTCCAGTCTGTTCGAGTGAGCTAAAGATATCAGTAGGTATGTAAACTTCTCACGAAGTTCTTTCTAAACAATAAGCTGGAAACCGATTTTGAACAGCCCCCAGCTGTTGAGCCAGTGTGAAGTTCGTTTTTCTTCCATTTTGTTTACGGAGGACTGATTGGCTTGTGCATAGTTGTTTCGTTTGGGTTTGGCTTGTTCCAAAAACAAAACATTAACCTGTATCCTGCGTGATTCTGAAATAGCAGACTCCGCACGGGTTGATTTTGCAGGTGCGATTCGATAATTCGGCTCGGGACAAAATGCACACTTTTGGTGAGGAATTCGTCCGGAGGCGACAAACCCTAGTTTCTGCCACTCGCCTTCGCGAAGCCCAGCTCATGGAGTAGTTTCACGCCGGATTCAGGTTAACTCATTAAGGTACCCTGGTCTCACCTGCGACACAGGCTAATCAATTTAAGGACCACAACCGACATATCATCTTTGCCGCCTTTTCTCTTTGCATGGTTCACTAATAGACTGTGACTATCTTGATTTCTCAGAATCGTTTCAATTTCTTCGTCTTGAACCTCACTGTTCAGCCCATCACTGCATAGCAAGAAGACATCACCTTCGAATGTTCTCTCAGAGATATCTTCAAAATCAAAGAAGATTCTCTCCCCACCACCGAATGAGTTAATAACTATGTTCTTCGCCATGGTGGGATCATCAAGTACGGCGGCTAATGAATGATCTTTAGAAAGTTGAACCAATATTCCATCACGAAAGCGATAGAGTCTGCTATCTCCGATGTTTATGAAGAATATTCCATCATTGTAAAATAAGAGACCAACAAACGTTGATCCCATCTCCGATGTCTCCAAAGTGACACCATTCTGGGTCAGCAGAAGTGAATGAATGGACTTTATCTTCTCGCCGAGAACACACTTCAAACCTGTAGAATCCAAGTTTCCGGGTAGCTCGCCGATGGCTTTTTTCATTCCTTCGGCAACTAACTGACTAGCGCACTCACCACCTTGGCAACCACCCATTCCATCGGCAACAGCCACTATAAATGGGGCATCAGAAGATACGAAATCAAATTCATAGCTTTTTGCTTGATCACGCAGCATTTCCGTACCGACCAATATCATATCTTGATTTGTATCCCTCACCAAGCCCTTGTCGCATATTGCGTCTATTGAAAGTCTCATGGTCTCAAGGTCCCACTCGGATTATAACTGGGCGCACTTTCAATTCTCACTTGAAATTCGATGTTAGCAATTAATAAGTAGCCATGATCGGTAACTGAAGCCGGATGATTGGGGAGAAGTTTTGCCTCTGCCAAGGTCCAATCATTCTTCATGCTATACGAAGTTCCCCACGTCGAACCTAGGTCCTTGACCATCCATCCCCTTGATGCGTCATAGATAAACTGAAGATGTTTCCCAGAAACCTGCTTGTATTGGGCAAACATGGAGGCGTAATCACCAACAGTTCTGCCAATGATATCCCCATCCTTCATGGCAATGTTGATCTTAAGATTGTAATTGACTATTCGCAACTCTGGCACCACGCGAGAAATCGGAAGCGGTGAAGACTTCTCAGGTGACTGCATTTGATCCGAAATCCTAGTTGATGGCGATGTACACGGTTCGGATCCGTCCCTTTTCTTTTCCGCAGAAGTCAACTTCGCGCCATCATAGACGCAGTTCTTTCCTTTTCCTGTCTTGCCACACTTTGGGCACGTTAAAACCCCCCTGCCGCATTGGTCGCAATACAGGCTATCAGGCTCAATATCACCTTTGCAATATGCGCAGTTGATCATCGTGATGGGCAGCTTCGGGGAATGTCGACACTAGTTATGATGCTAATCTTTTGAAGAACATTCAGTCCATTTTTCATTTCACGGGTAATTCTTGAAGCCTGATTCTGCAATGTTGTTTCAAAGGTATTTCGGACTGTTCTTCCATTCGCAAAAGTATCATCACGATTGTCATAGAGGTGAGTGAATAATTCCACCAGGCTCATATCAACATCCTCTGCGAGTATCATCCCTTTTGATTTCACCATCGATTCATAGATGGCTTTCATTTCGGTCGGCGTATAGTCTTCAAAGTCAATGTATTGAGTAAAGCGGGAGGATAACCCAGGATTGCTGCCAAGAAATCTGTTCATCTCATTAAAGTATCCTGCGGCTATTACAATAATCTTACCCCGGTCGTCCTCCATCCGTTTCAACAAGGTTTCAATGGCTTCTTTGCCAAAGTCGTTTCCGCCCCCAGATACCAGAGTATAGGCTTCGTCTATAAAGAGCACTCCCCCAATGGCACTGTCTATGACCTTTGTTGTCTTCGCAGCTGTCTGGCCAACGTATTCAGCAACCAAACCGGCTCGATCTGTCTCAACTTCATGCCCTTTGGAAAGGAGTCCAATTGATTTGAAAATGCTTGCGAGCAATCTGGCAACCGTCGTCTTTCCAGTACCTGGATTCCCTCTAAATACAAAATGGATATTAAGCTTCGTTTTCTTTCCACCCTCTGTGGCCCTTAGCTTTTCCACTTGCAGATAGTCGATAAGGCTCCGAATCTCCTTCTTGACAGACTCTAACCCGATGAGATTATTTAGCTCTTGCAGACTTTGGTCGAGATTGCTACCATCGCTATCCTCGGCAATTGGTGGTAAGTCTTCAGCACGAATGACCAATTCATGGATGCCGGAAGAGTTCAAACGGTTCGCTCGACGTACTAAGCACTTGTCGTAGAGATTTCTAACTTCTCGTCCGTTGCCAAAGTTCTTATCTCGTCTTTCATATATACTCATGAGAATCTCTCGCAACTTCTCTCCAGCGTCTAGATCGAGTTGGTAATTATCTTTTGTTACGAACATCTCAAATATCTCGTACAATTCAGCGGGCGAATAATCGTTCAGGTGAAAAATGTTTTCCTCTTTGAAGCGTGACTTCAAACCAGGATTCGCATTAATGAAGGATTGCATCTCCTTTTGATACCCTGCGGCGACTACCATAAACTTACCTCTATCATCTTCCATCCTCTTCAGTAGAGTATCGATTGCTTCCCGCCCAAAGTTGTCATTATCATGTTGTTTCAGTGTATAGGCCTCATCAACAAACAATATTCCTCCGGTTGCATCATCACAGAGCTTTTGAACCAGCTTTGATGTCTCTCCGACGTATTGACCGACCATATTACTCCGATCAACCTCAATAACATGTCCTTTTTCGAGCAACCCTATTGATGAAAAGATCTCTCCTAATTTACGAGCGAGGGTTGTTTTGCCTGTACCAGGATTTCCAGTGATGATCAGATGTTCTCCAAAAGAATACTTTTTACCCGTTTTTCCAGCGTCCTGTTTTCTTGTTTCAATCAAATCAATCATGTTCTTAATGTAACCTTTGACATCTTTCATCCCGACGAATTCATCAATTTCTTTGAGAATCTGCTCTGTAGTTTTCTCTTCGCTAATTTCGCCTTTGATGTCTTCTTCAGTAATACGATTTAGTACGGCTGCAGCTGTACTCCTGAGCCAATAGTTTTGAATAATATCCTCAACTTTCTTGAGCACAAGGTGACCGTTACCCGATGACCCAACATTTGTTTTGATTACATGAGCGAAGTACTTTCTCAATCTGTTTTCGGCAGCAGCATCGAGTTTAAAATCGTGTTTTGAAAGCTCGTGTAAGGCAATTTGATGCATATCGGCAGTTGATAAATCCGGTATAAGAAAAATAAAGCGGAATTTATTCTCGATGTCGTGATTTGCTTCCAGATAGTCTTTGAAGCCACCCGGTAACCCAGCAAGGAGGACGATCGGATCGTGAGGGTTCTTGTCAATCTCTGAAAACAGCTTATCCAACTGAATAATTTGCCCACCAGCGTAGCCGTTCGGAACAAGCTTGTGAGCATTGTCAATGAAAAGAATTCCACCTTTCGCAGCGTTGTAGTTATTTGTAAAGTCCTTCGCGAATTGCGAGAACTCGACCGCATCAACTACGCATGGGGAACGTTTGGTTATGATACCGCTCTGGAAATAAATCTGCGAAAGCAAGTACGCAATCTTACTCTTTCCCGTCCCAGTATTGCCGACTAAGACAGTATGAAGACGCTGCGGTTTCAGTTGGCCTCTTTGTTTCATTTGCTGTGAAACAATTACTATCTCCTGGATTCTGGCTTTGATCTCAGACATACCCACTAAATCGTCCAGACCAACAGTGTTCGATTTCTGAGATGGAGCTGCAATCTGACTGCCGCAATACTTACAGAATAGGGCAGTGTCTCGATTCAATTGATGGCAGTGTGTACAGATAATTGGCATAGGCTATGAAATGGCCTCAACGTTCTTAGAGAGTGACGAGTTCACTTCATCATCATCCATCAATAATATTCTGCTCGTCTCATTGTGCAACTCAACCTCCAGTTTCTTTGCAAAGTGGTCATATATCATTGTAATAGATTCCATCTTCGCATTCAGTTCCTCTGGCGCAAGTGTGACTGAAGCGATCGCTTTTCTTCTTCCAAGATAATATGCTGCCTTGTCATATATCGCTCCGAGTATTACACCCCCTACATACAAAGGTATCATTCCCATTATTAGATAAAATAGATTTATAGGGTGATTATGAAATTGCATTATTCCATAGAAAAAGGGGTTGAGTTCGGTGTAGTCTTTGAACAAAGTACCCTTAAATCCAAAGATAATCCCAGAACATAGGAAGGCAAGACCAGCAAGTGTCCAATAAATCCCGAAACAAAGTCCCACGATTCGACCCCTACGAGGATTCGTTTTGTAAGAGGCACGTACAGAAGCCCTCTTCTCAACTTTGATCCTCTCATACACTTCATTTAGTTTTTTCATTGCGGATTCTAGTTCCGTGTCGTTTGCCTCACTCAACGTCCGTTTTTTGTGGTTAATGAGTCGGATTTCTTTTGCATACCTTTTCAAGTAAGTCAACTCGGGATTAAGTGCCTGAAATCTCTTTGCAACACCTTCAAGCCTACTCCTAAAATCTTTCAAAGCTCGCTCATTGTCTTTGAATGTGTCAACGTGTCTACGGAGTTCAGTAGGAAGGAGGCCATCCAGTCTTTGTGTAAGTCTAACAAAATATTCGGGATATTCTGCTTTATTGTTCTCAACGAATGTCAAGAACATATCGAGACGAGTTAGAACATCTTGAGACGTGGATTCTCGCTCTTTCAAACATTCCCCAACACAGCGCCCACTCATTTCCACAGTTAGATTGAACATTTTCTCGTTACCACAAGTCCTAACTTTGATTACCTTGAGCAGGTCTGCCAGAACCTGATAGATTTTTCCACTCTTGGCAGAATCTTTCAACACATGAACCAACGCATATCCAAATTCCCTTTCAGAATATTCGTAATCAGTAAGAAAGCGAATAGCAACTTGCTCTAACGAGGAATTCTGATAATGCCTTAACCAGTAATCTGCCTCATACCTATTATGTTCTGCGTTGGTCTCGAAGAAAAAGTCGCCGAATTGATCATTCAGTAGTCTAGTAAACTCCTCTACATTTGATACATTCCTCCCGTTGAGTTCATATCCTTGTAGCAGCGCATAACGAATACTCGTCTCATCGTATCGTTTCAGCAGTCTCCATTCATCGATAGTAGGGCGCAACTCGACGAAGCTGCTGATCCAAAGTGACAATTTTGACCTGGGATTAGCAAGCTGACTTAGGATTCTTACCTTTGTGTCGGCATCAACCTGGAGTAACTCCCTGGGTTGATAGATTGTGTAGTTACCCGTAATGAATTTGTCAGCGCCCTGTAGTTTGAGAATGAGTACATTAAGAGCAGCCTCAGATGCGACGTCTCTGAAGTATTTGCGGTATTCATCCGCCTTGTCTTTGTAATTCCTGGCATCCAGGAAGAGGTAGAAAGAAGCATTCGGATTTTGCAGATCTTTTTCATAGTGATCAAAGTGATCCTCAAAATATTGAGCCATTTCCTCTTGAGTTCTCAGAATGGTTCCATCAAATCCACGGAATGAACGATCGCGGTCGAGAACATAAACTGCCTTAGTAAGCCCGGCCTTTCGATCACGTGGACAATCTCTCTCGACAATATCCATCAACTCATTGTACAAACCCGGGTTGACGCTTTCGCTCCATTTTGCGATTGTATGTCTATACAAATGACCCTCTCCTTGTTTAGGGTATTTTTCAAGATAGTTGGCCAAATCCTTTGGATTATTGACAATAACATCTTCACCGTCAACATAGCCAAACGAGTAATTCTTGTAGTCAAAGATGTGGGTAGCAAAATAAACACCGACGGGTTCACTTCTTAGCCAGCGTTGTACCTCGTTGTATCCCCATCGTTTTGAAATCTCGACAGTGAGCAACCCCTTGATTAGTGTTTTCAGTTCATCACGCATTTCTTCGGGAAGAACGAGTCTTCCCTCAATCTTGATTCTCATAACTCCAAACTCGCCAACGTCACTAAAAGGATCCTCGCCTGTCCACAGATTGAGCAACGTCATTCCTAATGCATAGTAATCCACTTCCTTCCCTAAGACAGTTTTACCACCAGTATTCATGAACACTTCGGGTGGAGCGAATATTGTCGTTCGCGCTTGGTTAGTCATTCGCTTGGAGAACCCCTTATCGAGAGCCGATGCTATACCGAAGTCACCTATTGCAAGGTCAGTCTTAGTAGAGTCCCTAAAGAAAATATTCTCCGGCTTGATGTCCCGATGAATCATTCCGTGTGAGTGGCAAAAGTTGAGCGCATTGATGATTTCCTTTACCAGTTCTCTTATGCGAGCAAAATCCTTCAAAGGCATAAGGTCCTTGAGCGTTCCACCTTCTGCATATTCAACTAGCTCATAGAACCTTCCATTGTGATAGCCAAAGTCACATACTGCTATGATGTCTGGATGAGATAATCCCTTGAGTTGAATTAGAACTTCATCTTTGGGCTTGTATTGAGGATAGTAGAGCTTGAACACAAATTTCTGCCCAGCTCGATCGACCAGGAACACCTCCGATTCACCGGATCGGGCAATCTGCTTGATGATACTGTACGGGACATTGTTCAACTGGATGGTACCCGAAACAGAGGCAGAGATGATATTGGGATTATCAACCTCAGACGATATGATGTCACTTTTATGCCTTGCGGTGTTTGTATCCGATACCACCCCGGAAGTGATAATCGAATCTTCACGTGGTCTTTGGGTGTTCATAACTCAATCTCTTTGGTTGAATGTTCTATTTGAATTTCGAAGATATATTCTCCTCCTGCCGACGGATCCGCACAGTTCTGAGGGCCGTCCGAATGAGTATTCCCGTAGGCATTACATCTCCAGCCAATTGGCTTTCTTTTTTGAATGATTGCTGGAATAAGAATCTTTAAAGCTCCAAAATATCGGCGCGCATCCTGGTTGCTCTTGAATGTCTTCTTCTTTGTTTCTTCCATTTGCCTGAGTGCTTCCAATTCCTGCTGCTCTTGAACTATTCGTTGTTGTTCAGCTCTCAACTTCCGCCCTGACTCTTCAGCGGCTTTGATCTTATCATCCACATCTTTCGTACTATCATCGTTCAAAACGAATGATTTCTTTTTTGTTTTTTGTTCCTGAGTCTTAGACAGATATCGTTTCAACTTTTGCAGTTCATCATTCACATGCTTGCCAGATTGTGTACTCTTGTCCTTATCGCCACTTACCATATTGATAACGTTCTGGATCTCCGGCGCTTTTCTCAGATTATCAAGCGTTTCATTGGCTTGTTCTGTCAGTGGAACCGTGCAATGAGGACAGTAATCGAATATACTGGACTTACCGCAAGCTTTGCATACAACTCCGGTCGGTGGATTTCCACATTCGCTACAAAAGTTCTGACCTTCCTCGACATGAGAGTAACAGAAACAGCATTTACCTTTGAGCAACCACTCAGAACAATTCTCACAAATATCTGCAGTCTGTGAGACGCTCCATCCACAGGTTAGACACTTGCGTTGAGGCACACCTTCGGTTTCGGGGGTTTGATCTTCTTGTTTGGCTTGGCGCAGTGAAGATCGATCTTCGATGTACCTGACTTGCTCGTCAGTCATCTGGGAACCTCGCTTCTGCATCTCAGGAACAATAGATAGTTAATGAAAAGAGCACCCAGTATCGCTGAAAGATGTGAAAGTATTGAAGCTGCGGCACTAAGGTTCCAATTGCTCAAGTCTAGCAGGTAAATGAAAAAGGCAAACCCTACAACTAGAAGCTTGAACACAAAGGGTAATAAGACGGAGAACACTGGAGCAAAAGCGATGATGGCAACTGCCACATAGAATGGCAACTTATGGTCCAGATACAAATCAGATGAAAGAAGTGTGGGAGTGATCAAGACTGTATAGTCGACAAGATCGAACCTAACCCTGTTCAGAGATTCGAAATGTCTGAAGCCCTTCAGGAATAGGGTCCCCCAGATCATTGCCACAATTAGCAAAACTAGAAGTACGCCTATCCAAAAAGTTGCTTGAGGGTCACCTTTGGTGTTTGCATAGATGAAAAAGCTGATCGAAATGATAGCAAAAATAGTTTGTATGGCATTTTCTTGAATAATCCAATCGCCCCTGTCATCAACATTGCTATCATTGTAAACTGGCTCGTTGTGGGCGTCATCTTCAAGAGTATTAGGCTAATGCTTACGATTGAACAGAAGTCCAATGCAATTTTGATTCTTTCTGTTGGTGTAATGTTGATAGTGTGTTTCAATCGTCTGGTCATAAGTACGACAAATAGATCCACTCAACCTGTTGATGTGTGGCGAATGGACTCCATGAAGTGAAAACTGGAATGCACGACACTTTGGGAGACGACTTTGGGAGCACTTCGCTTGAGGGTGAAATTCTGCATAATCTTATCCACCTTCGGCTCATCGTCTTTGAACTGAGTACATTCAACTCTCTGTTGCTGTATTCCAGAAATTGCTGATGGAAAGAAAAGGACTTGTCAATCCCGTATTGACTGGAGTCCAAGTGGAGCCGCTATTGGTAGAAAGGAAGACGCCGCCGTTTTGGGTCCCAGCAAAGAGATTCGTGCCGCTCACGGCAAGAGCCTGAACAAAAGTATCAGTCAATCCGGTGTTGACTGGAGTCCAGTTGGCGCCGCTATTGGTAGAAAGGAAGACGCTCCCCGGCATAGAGATTTCTGCCGCTCACGGCATGAGCCAGAACATCGGTATTTGTCAAGCCGGTATTGACTGGCGTCCAAGTGCCGCCGCTATCGGTGGAGAGGAAGACGCCGGCGCCCCAGGTCCCGGCAAACAGATTGCCGCCGCTGACGGCAAAGGCCCCGACATAGGTTTCAACGTAAG
>Ga0182021_10002393_pt1 | contig 21843 bp, 18 predicted proteins | sample 612E3MmetaG_FD_120493 | JGI IMG/M metagenome (GOLD analysis project Ga0182021, IMG submission 120493) | Permafrost microbial communities from Stordalen Mire, Sweden - 612E3M metaG (Illumina Assembly) | ecosystem: Environmental > Terrestrial > Soil > Wetlands > Permafrost | place: Sweden... | reverse complement strand
CATCCTGCCCCACGACTCCGGCGTAGTGGTCCGGCTGGCTCTCCTGCTCGCCGTGCTGGCGCTGTCGGACGTGGTCCTGTCGCTGTGGCAGCGGTGGATCTCCGCGCGGGTCGGCGAGAGCCTCATCTTCGACATGCGCACGCAGGTCTTCGCCCACTTCCAGCGCATGCCCATCGCCTTCTTCACCCGAACCCAGACCGGCGCCCTGGTGAGCCGGCTCAACAACGACGTGCTGGACGCGCAGCAGGCGTTCACGGACACGTTCTCGTCGGTCGTCGGCAACGTCATCGGCGTGGCCATCACCCTCGCCGCCATGCTGCTGCTGTCCTGGCAGATCACGCTGGTGGCGCTCGCGCTGCTTCCCATAATCCTGCTGCCGGCGCGCTGGGTCGGCCGGCGGATCCAGGCGCTCACCCGCGAGAGCTACAACCTCAACGCCAAGATGATCTCGATGATGACGGAGCGCTTCAACGTGGCCGGGGCGCTCCTTGTGAAGCTGTTCGGGGAGCCCCTGCGCGAGATCCACAGCTTCGAGGAGAAGGCCGGCCGGGTGCGCGACATCGGGGTTACGCAGGCCATGTATACACGGGTGTTCATGGCGGCGATCCTGCTCACCGCGTCTCTTGCCACCGCCCTCGTCTACGGCTGGGGTGGAGTGCTTGCTGCCGACGGCGCCCTGCAGGTCGGCACCGTCGTGGCGCTGACCGCGTACCTGAACCGACTCTACGGTCCGTTGACGGCCCTCTCGAACGTGCAGGTCGACATCATGACCGCGCTCGTCAGCTTCGACCGCGTCTTCGAAGTGCTGGACCTCCAGCCCATGGTCGCGGAGAAGCCGGGCGCAGTGGCTCTGCCGGATGGCCCGGCCACCATCGAGTTCGACCACGTCGACTTCAGCTATCCGAGGGCAGAGGAGGTGTCGCTGGCTTCGCTGGAATCCGTCGCGGTGCTCGACCAGGCGCCCTCGCAACAGGTCCTCTTCGACGTGTCGTTCACTGCTCGGCCGGGCCAGCTCGTGGCGCTGGTAGGTCCGTCGGGCGGCGGCAAGACCACGATCAGCCACCTCATCCCGCGCCTGTACGACGTGAGATCGGGCGCCATCCGCATAAACGGAGTGGACCTGCGCGACGCGACCCTGGCCTCGATTCGCCGTGAAGTCGGAGTGGTCACTCAGGACGCTCACATGTTCCACGACACTATCCGGGCCAACCTCAGATACGCGAAGCCAGAAGCTTCCGACGAGGAGCTGGTCGTTGCGCTGCGAGCAGCGCAGATCATGCCGCTGGTCGACTCGCTGCCGGCCGGCCTCGACACCGTGGTGGGCGATCGTGGCTACCGGCTCTCGGGGGGCGAGAAACAGCGCATCGCGATCGCCCGGCTGCTGCTCAAGGCGCCCGACATCGTGGTGCTCGACGAGGCCACGGCCCACCTCGACTCGGAATCCGAGCTGGCGGTTCAGCTGGCACTCCGGACGGCGCTGGCCGGCCGCACCTCCGTCGTCATCGCGCATCGCCTCTCGACCGTGCGCGAGGCCGATCAGATCCTCGTCGTCGTTGAAGGATGCATCGTCGAGCGCGGCACGCACACCGACCTGCTCGCGGCCGACGGTGTGTATGCAGAGTTGTACCGAACGCAATTCTCGCGCCAGGGAGCGCCCGAAGCGCCTGCGCCCGAAGCGCCGCTCGCGGCGGGTTGACCGGGATCGAGGCGCCCAGTCGTCGCCGGCCGCCGCGGACGCCGGCGCGCCACGGCGCCTGATTGGCGGCTCTCGCGACGGCGCGGTACGCTCAGACCGACGGCCGACCGGTCCGGCCGCCAAAACCGGATATTCAGGAGAAGCGAAGTGGGCGAGAAGCGAGTCAGCCTCCGACATGACGGCGGCATGCGGTTCGTGGCCGGCACCGGGTCGGGACACGAGCTCGTTATGGACAACGCCGCGGGCAACAAGGGACCTCGCCCAACGGAACTCGTGCTGGTCGCGATAGCAGGCTGCACGGCCATGGACGTCGCCGAGATCCTGACCAAGAAGCGGCAGGTCTTCACCGGCTATGGCGTCGAGGTCAGCGGCGTCCAGCGCGACAAGGCACCCAACGTCTTCACGGAAATCACGGTCGTGCATCTCGTAGAGGGCGACGTCGAGACCGAGGCGGTCCGGCGTTCAATCGAGCTCTCGGCGACCAAGTACTGCACCGTGAGCGCACAGCTCGCGTCGGGCGTGGCGCGACTCAGCCACCGCTACCTGATCCGGCGCCCGGCGGGAGCCGCGAACGGGCCCGCCGAGGAGTCGGGCGAGGTCGTCGTCACCGGTCCGACGCTCGCCATCGCGGCGGACTGACTTCGGCCCAGACGGGCGCTGCCGGACGAGAGGGCAGCGACTCCCAGCGATGCGCCGTCTGCCATACTTTCGCCTCATGGAACCCCCGTCCGTCACGCCGTCCCGGGCCAGGCCGTGGCACCGCATTTCTCGCGGCGATCTGCTGTTCGGTCTGGCCGTGCTGGTCGTCTATCTCGTGGCGGCGTGGATTGGCGTGCACTGGCGTCACGCAGATCCGGACAGGTTGATGCTCGTGGCCGAGCGGGCCGTGACCGGCCACCTCGACGCCGCCGCGCTCCAGGGGACGACGGACTCGGTCGCGTTCAACGGGCGCTACTACCTGGCGGTCGGGCCGCTACAACTTCTCCCCTATCTGCCGTTCGCGTTCCTGCATGTCCTTCTGGGACTGAGTCGCTATGTCATCGAGCTCGTCGTGGCCGTCCCGGCGGCGTGGCTGGCGCTGCCGCTCGCCCGCGCTTACGGCGCCCGCGGCACGACCGCGTACTGGGTCGCGGCATTCACCGCGTTCGGAACGCTCCTCTTCTACATCGCCGTCTTCGGCGACTTCTACTACCTGGCTCACGCAGAGTCGTTCCTGGCACTGACCGTCTTCCTGCTCGAGTGGGCCGGCCGGCGACGCCCCGTCGTCCTCGGCGTGGCGATGGCGTTCTCGTTCCTGGCCCGCCCGACCACGATCCTTGCCGCCGCGCCGTTCGGTCTCGCGCTGCTGTGGCGCCGTCGCGACGCGGTGCTCGCGGCAGTGGCATTCGCCCTGCCGATCGCCGTAGCCATCGCGATCTACGGCTGGTTCAACTGGGTTCGTTTCGGCTCGCCGGCGGAGGCCGGGTACGCCCTGTCCTACCTGCCCCAGCCGGGCATCGAGCCCCGACGCGAGCTCGGGCTGTTCTCGATCCTTCAAATCCCCGAGAACCTGCGCCTGGCCCTGCTGGCGCTCCCAGACAGACTCGGCCACTTCCCATACCTGACGGCCAATCCCTACGGCCTGTCGATGCTCGTCGTCTCGCCGGCCCTTCTGACTTCGTTGTGGGCCGGCTTCCGTGAGCCGGCGGCGCGGTTGCTGTGGATCGCCGCCGAGCTCGTGGCGATCCCGGTTTTCCTCTACTACGGCGGCGGGTTCGTCCAGTACGGGTTCCGCTACTCGCTCGACTTCACGCCATTCCTGGTGGCCCTGGTCGCCATGGGGTCAAGCCGTTGGATGGGCCGTCCCGAGCGCGCACTCGTGCTATTCAGCATCGCTTCGGTTTCTTACGGCGTGCTCTGGCACGCGATCACGTGGCTACGTTAGGCCCGGAGATGGCAGACCGATCCGACGGCTCTCGTCCCGCGACCGCCGCCGGCAGTCGCCCCTGGCTCGGACGCATCGCCGGGGCGTTCCGCGCTATCCCACTGGAAGCGGCGCTGGTCGGGGCGGGGCTCTTCGTCCTGCTGGCCGCGTTCGTGGCGGCGGATCCGGCCGCGCACCTGACCTTCAGCGTCTCGCCGTTCACGGACGAGGCATTCAACACCGTCAACGCCCGAAACTTCGTCCAACTCGGGCCCTGGAGCACCGACGAGTGGAACCTCCATCTCGTCAACTTGCCGTTCAGCCTCGTCGAGGCGGTCACTTTCCGCGTCCTGGGCGTCGGCACGATTCAGGCCAGGCTGCCGATGATCCTGTTCGTTTCGCTGACTGCCACGGCGCTGGTCTGGGGGCTGCGCTCGCTGGTTGGCCGGCCCGGTGCCCTGTTCGCGGGGCTCGCCTTCGGCTGTAGCAGCCTCGTCCTCTTCTACGGGCGGCTGGCCTTCCTCGAAGACCTGGTCGTCACGGGACTGACACTCGGGACGCTGGTCCTGGCGCGAGACAGCCGGCTCACGCTGCGCTGGGGCCTGGTGTCGGGAGCCTGCTACGCGGCCGCAATGGGCGCCAAGCCGAGCGCCTCGTTCGCGGCGATTGGGATCCTGGCTGCCATCGGACTCGCCCTGGCGTGGCGGGACAGGGCGGCCGCGCGCTGGCTGGCCGGGGCAATCGCCGCGATCGCGGTGGCCGGACTCGTCTGGGCCGTCGTCATCTGGTTGCCGAACCGCGAAGCCGTTTCGATGGACTTCCGAATCTGGGAGCAATTCCAGCTGAGTCTGACGCCGCAGGCGCTGTGGCGGTCGCTCGTCCACTACCTCAGCGGCAGCGACCAGGTGATCGGTCCCATGCTCGCCCCGCTGCTCGGGCTTGCCGCCGCCGGCATCGTCGCCATCGCGGCGCTACGCCGGCGCCTCGGCCGGGCCGAGGCCAGAATGGCCCTCGCCGCCTTCGCCTGGGCCGTCTTCGGCTTCGGGATCCTGGTGGCAGTTCAGTACCGACCCAACCGATACGTGGTTCCGCTTGTGCCGGCCCTCGCAATCCTCGCGGCTATCGGTCTCCATCTCGTCGGGCAGTGGCTGGTCGACGTGCTCGGGAGGCGTGCGGAGGCGGCGAGCGACACGCGAGCCATGAAGCAGAGCGAGACCCAGCCCGAAACCGCCGGGACGGCTGCGGCGGCGATCGCGCCCGGAGGGGCCGCAGCTGGCGCGGCTGCCGATGGGACTGCCGCCGGACCGTTGGCCAAACGCGGGCGACTCGCTCGAATGGCCGTGACGACGCTTATGGCGGTCGCCATTGCGCTGGCTTCCGGGCCCGGCCTGTGGTGGTACGCAACCTGGGCTGCCGCGCCGACCTACGATCTCGCGCACATCCAGGATGACTTTGCGGCGCTCGTACCGGTGGGTCAGTCGGTCGCGGGGCGCGACTCGGCCCTCTACCTGATGAAGTCGAAGGCCGTGACGCTCATAACGCAGGTCGCCAATGAGCAAGACCTGTACGCGCGAGGCACGCGCTATTACCTGTTGCCGACCGACGCACCGGCGCCGCATGGCGTAACGCCGGCCATCTGGGCCGCCCGCCAGACCGTCCGCTGCGCGAGTTACGGCGGCGTCACCGAATGCCTATTCCACGTCCCATGAGGGGACGACGGCTCGCGACGGGCCCGGAACATGCGGCCGCTCTCCAGACGGCGGCCGAGCCGGCGGCCGAGCTGGCAGTCGTGGGCCCAGCGGTCGCGGGCCCGGCGGTCGTCAACGCCGCCAGGATCTGGCGGATCTGGGGCGTGGACTTCGACGCCCGGATCGTGGTGACCGTCACGGCCTGCATGCTCGTTCTTCTGGGCACATACCAGAACAACTTCGGCGAGCCCGAGTACGGCCACTTTGTGTACGAAGCCCTGATCCCGCTGGCCGTCATCCTTTTCGTGTGGCACGAGAGCCCGGGTCGCTACGGCATGATCCTGGGTGACTGGAGGCTCGGGCTGCCGGTGGCGATCGGGGGCATCGCCATCATGTCGGTCGTCGTCTGGTACCTGGGGCACCTGCCCGAGTATCGCGTCTACTACTCGGTGCTCTCGGGCCAGAGGCCGGCCTGGCGGATCGTCGTAGACGCCGGCGTGGACATGTTCGCGTGGGAGTTCTTCTTCCGCGGCTGGCTCCAGGGAGCACTCGGCCGCAAGTACGGCACCGATGCGATCTGGCTGCAGATGATCCCATTCGCCCTGATGCACGTTTGGAAGCCGGAGCTCGAGGTGCTGTCGACGATTGCGGGCGGCGTCTTCTTCGGCATCCTGTCCTGGCGCACGCGATCGTTCTTGTGGGGCTGGCTGCTCCACTGGTTCATGGTCGCGTGGATTCTCCTGGTCGCCGGCAGCTACATCTGAGCAAGGTCGCGGAGCGAGGCCGGGCGAGCAGCGCCGAGCGAGCAGCGCCGGGCGGGGCCGCCGAGCGAGGCCGCGGAGCGGCGCCGGGCGGGGCCGCCGGGCGGGGCCGCCGAGCGAGGCCGCGGAGCGGCGCCGGGCGAGCGACGCCGGGCGCCTTGGCGGCCTTGCATGACTATTCACCGGACCGTATACTCAGTCGACTATGAGCGAGATCACCCGAACGCCCGACGGCGCCCTCACAGCCACGCCCGCCGCGAAGCTCGCGCCGGCAAATGACGGCAGCGCGCCCGCGCGCGCGGGTCAGGCGACGACGGAGGCGGTCGCGGAGTCGGCAGCGGAGCGCGGACTCGGGCCTCGGGCCGCCCGCACTCGACAGGGCGGAAGAACTATCACGGTAGGGATCGTGGGCGCCACCGGTTATGCAGGCGGCGAACTCGTCCGACTGCTGCTGAACCATCCCCGCGTCCGGCTGGTCGGCCTCCACGGCCGCAACCGCGACAACGTGCCGATTGCCGAATCGCACCCCCACCTCGCGGCGACCGGCCTCGTCATCGACCAGGCGATTCCCAGGGCCGACGCAGTCTTCACCGCACTTCCGCACGGCGTGGCCGCGAGCATGACCGCCGACATCGTGGTCCGCGGCTCGGCGCTGCTGGACGTCGGGCCGGATTTCCGCCTGCACGATCCGACCGACTACCCGCGCTGGTACAAGTTCGACCACCCGGCACCCGAGCTGCTGGCCCAGGCGGTGTACGGGCTGCCGGAGCTGCATCGGCAAGAGATGCGCGACGCAGCCGAGCGCGAGGCCACCATCATCGGTCTGCCGGGCTGCTATCCCACCGCGACGATCCTGACCCTCGCCCCGCTGGCCCGGGCCGGGCTCATCGGCGACCTCGCCGTAGACGCCAAGAGCGGCGTCTCTGGCGCGGGCCGTGAGCCCAAGCCGGATCTGCTCTTCTCCGAGGTCAACGAGAGCGTCAAGGCTTACAGCGTGTTCAGTCATCGCCATACCGCCGAGATGGAGCAGGAACTCCAGCAGCAGGGCGAGCGCGGGGCGCTCGGCAGCCGCGATGCCAATCCCGGGGTGGCGATGGTCGACTTCCTGCCGCACCTCATCCCGATGACGCGCGGCATCCTGGCCAGCTGCCACGTCCGGCCGACCCGGCCGGTGACCCAGGCGGAGCTGGACGCGCTGTATGCGGAGGCGTATCGCGACGAGCCATTCGTACAGGTCGTCGCCGACCCGCCGGCCACCAAGCACGTCTACGGCAGCAACCTGTGTCGCGTGTGGTGCCGCGTGGATCCGCGCAGCGGCCGCATCCTGGCTCTGGGCGTGATCGACAACCTGGTCAAAGGCGCGGCCGGACAGGCCGTCCAGGCCCTGAACGTCATCTTCGGTCTGCCCGAGACAACGGGGCTCGAGCAGTACCCGATCGCACCGTAGCAGCCACCCCGGCTCGCGAAGGAATTCCCAGCAGATGCAGCCAGGCGCATTCGACCACTCCGCCCCGGCGGCCGACGTTGCCGGAGCACGAGACACCGACGAGCTCGGGCCACTTCCCATCTCCCTGCCGCCGGTCGAGGAGCGGGCGTCGCTGCCCGGCGGGTTCCGTGCGGGCGGCACGACGGCCGGGATCAAGCAATCGGGACGCCCGGACCTGGCGATAGTCGCCACCCTGGGCCGGCCCGCCGCCGCGGCCGCCGTCTTCACCCGCAACCAGGTCGTGGCCGCGCCGATCCGTCTGTCGCGGGCCCATCTCGACGCCACCGAGATCGGCGGCGGGGGCCACTTCGGCTGGGCCGACGCGATCGTCGCAACCGCCGGATCGGCGAACGCGGCTACCGGCCGCGACGGGGACGCCGACCAGGCCGAGGTCTGCAAGGCGGTCGCAGCCGCGCTCGACACCCGAGCGGAGCGGACGCTCGCCCTCTCGACGGGCGTCATAGGCGTGCGCCTCCCGGTCGAGAAGGTGCGCGCTGGGATTGCCCGACTGGTCCCGCAACTCGCCCAAACCGACGACGGCCTCGCGGCCGTGGCCAGGGCGATCATGACCACCGACACGAAGATCAAGCTCGCCACCGCGACCGTTGATTTGGCCGGCCGGGACGGCGCCGCGGTGCGAGTGACAGTTTCCGGCATCGCCAAGGGCGTCGGCATGATCCACCCCCGCATGGCCACGATGCTGAGCGTGATCCTGACCGACGCGAGCGCCGCTCCCGACACCTTATACGGGCTGCTGGCGCCGATCGTCCAGAGAACCTGGAACCAGCTGAGCGTCGACGGCGACACGAGCACGAACGACACCGTCTTCCTGCTGGCTTCGGGCGCATCCGGGGCTCCACATGTCGCCACCGCAAGCCCCGAGGCCGCGATCCTCGGCGGCGCCATCGAGGCCGTGGCGCGTTCGCTGGCCCGTCAGCAGGCTGCGGACGGAGAGGGCGCTTCGACGCTCATCACGTGCCAGGTCACCGGCGCGGTCGACGACCATGACGCCCGAGCCATCGCCCGCTCCGTCGTGAGCAGCAGCCTGCTCAAGGCCGCCGTCCACGGCCGTGACCCCAACTGGGGCCGGGTGGCCAGCGCCGCCGGCAACGCCCGACTTCCCGACATGGAGCTGCTCGAGGCGGCCGGCCTGCATCGCACCGAGGCCATGCCGCGCGCCGGCCGAGGCCCCGAGTTCGACCTGGAGCGGCTGCGCATCGCCATCGCCGGCACCCTCGTCTTCGCCGCCGGCGCTCCCCTCCCCTTCGACCGCGTCGCAGTCCGAAAGGCGATGGATGCCCCGGAAGTGCTGATCCGCCTGGACCTCGGTCTGGGCAAGGGCTCAGGCGAGGCGTTCGGCTGCGACCTCACCGAGCAGTACGTCATCGAGAACGCGGAGTACACCACGTGAGCGAAGTCCTCGTCCTCAAGCTCGGCGGAACTACGCTCGCCGACCAGGCACACGTCCTCGACGAGATCGCCCTGGTCGCCCGGGAGCGTCCCGTGGTGCTCGTCCACGGCGGCGGCAAACGGATAACCGAGTGGCTCGAACGCCTCGGCGTGCCCAGCCGCTTCGAGGGCGGGCTGCGCTTCACGGACCAGGCGGCGCTGGATGTCGCCGCGGCCGTTCTTCGGGGAGTGGTGAATTCGGAGCTGGTCTCGGACCTGCGCGATCGCGGCGTGGACGCGGTGGGCCTCTCCGGCGTGGACGGCGGCATGATGATCGCCGAGCGCGTGCCCGGGCTGGGGCTCGTGGCCCACATCGTCGGCCTTCGCCGCGACTTCCTGGACACGCTGCTGGTCGCCGGCCAGGTGGCCGTGGTCGCGCCGCTGGCGCGCGACGAGCAGGGCATCGTCTGCAACGTAAACGCCGACGACGCCGCGGCCGGCATAGCGGCGGGCCTGGGCGCCCGACAGCTGGTGCTGATGACCGACGTCGACGGCATTCGCGACGCCGCCGGTCAGAAGATCGCCACGATGACCGCGGACCAGGCCGAGGAGATGATCGCCACCGACGTCATCAAGGGCGGCATGGTGCCCAAGATCCGAGCTGCGCTCGCTGCCGTGAGCTGGTCCGGAGCCGAGGCCGTCATCTGCGATTCCAGGGATCCACACGCTTTGGGCCGGGCTCTCAACGACCCGACCTTCGGCACCCGGATAACGGCCGCGCGCACCACGACCGAAGCGCACACGGCTACCTGAGGTCGAATCGTGATCATGGCCATCAACGGCAATCAACCCAACATCAAACAGCGGCGGCAGCGTGCGATGCTGGACCTGATCTCGAATTCGCCGATCGGCAGCCAGGAGGAGCTCGTCGAGCTGCTCCGTGGGCGCGGCTTCGAGGTAACCCAGGCGACCGTCAGCCGCGACGCCGCTGAATTGAACCTGGTGAAGGTGCCGCGCGGCGACCGCCACGTTTATGCCACGCCCGAGACTGCCGCAACCGGCAACGCCTACGACGCCCGGCTGGGGCGGCTTCTCGAAGACATCCCCGTCCGGGTCGGTCGCAGCGGCCTCAGCCTTGTGCTCGTGGCGACGCCCGGCAGCGCCGGAGCGATCGCTCAGGCGATCGATCAGTCGAGCCTGGCCGACCAGATCGGAACACTCGCCGGGGACAACACCCTGCTGGTTCTGTTCGAGACCGAAGCCGCCCTCGAGCGGTGGCTGGTCCGCTTCCAGACATTCCAACCGTCGGACGCTTCGGCCGCGCCGAACGCACGACCATTCGCGCATTCGGAGGCTACTCGATGAAGAAGGTGGTGCTCGCGTATTCCGGTGGACTCGACACATCGGTCGCCGTCGCCTGGCTACGCGAGCAGTACAACGTTGAGGTCGTCACCCTCACGGTGAACCTCGGTGGCGGAGTGTTGAAGGAAGACATCGACCGCCGGGCCATCAGCGCCGGCGCCAGCCGGGCCTACGTCGTCGACGGCCGCGAACGCTTCGTGCGCGACTTCTGCTGGCCGCACGTGCAGGCCGGGGCTCTGTACCAGGGCGTCTACCCGCTCGCAACCGCGATGGCGCGCCCGATGATCGCCCAGCTGCTGGTCGAGGTCGCCCACAAGGAAGGCGCCGACGCGGTCGCTCACGGATGCACGGGCAAGGGCAACGACCAGGTCCGCTTCGACGTCGCCACGCACGCCCTCGACCCATCTCTCGCCGTCATCGCCCCGATGCGCGTCGGCATGGGCCTGTCCCGCGAACAGGAGATCGAATACGCGAAGGCCCGCAACATCGAGATCACCATCACCAAGGATTCGATCTACTCGATCGACGTGAACCTGTGGGGCCGCTCGATCGAGGCCGGCATTCTCGAAGATCCCTGGACCGCGCCGCGAGCAGACGTCTACCGCTGGACCGTGGACCCGGAGGCGGCTCCCGCGCCGGTCGAGATCGTGATCGGCTTCGAGGGCGGCGTGCCCGTGTCTCTCGACGGCGAGCGGCTCGACCCGGTCGTCCTGGTCGAGAAGCTCCACGACCTGGCGGGCGCCCACGGAGTCGGTCGCGTGGATCACGTCGAGGACCGCCTGGTCGGTATCAAGAGCCGCGAGATCTACGAGGCTCCCGCCGCGACGGTGATCCACCGCGCCCACCGCGCCCTGGAAGGGCTGACGCTCAGCAAAGACACACTGCGGTTCAACCGTGTCGTGGCCGACGAGCTCGCCCAGCTCACGTACGACGGGCTGTGGTTCAGCGCCCTGCACCGCGACCTTCGCGGTTACGCGGCAAGCAGCCAGCGCGTCGTCAGCGGCGACGTCCGTGTCCGCCTGGACCACGGCAACGCCGTGATCGTCGGCCGGCGCAGCCCGCTCTCCCTGTACGACAAGGCGCTGGCCACCTACGAGGCCGACGACGCCTTCGACCACGCCAGCGCGGTCGGCTTCATCGAGATATTCGGCCTGCCGCTCCGGACCGAGGCGGCCCGCCACGGGGCCGTCGGCCGCCACTACGGCGCTGCCTGGACATGGACGGAGCCGCTCCTCTCGGAGCTGCCGACGAAGGTCTACGACGCGCCCGGAGCCGCGGCCAAGTAGCGGGAGAGACGCTGAACGCCCACCACCAGATCGACCGACCATGACCGAGCCAGATCGACCGCCAGCTCGCGAGCCCAAGCGCGAGCCCAGCCCCGTGCCCAAGCGCGAGCCCAAACCCGTGCCCAAGCGCGAGCCCAAACCCGCGCCCAAGCGCGAGTCCAGCCCCGCGCCCAAGCGCGAGCCCGCCGGCGGGCAGGCGCTCGAGCCCGAAGGACCTCCCGGCTCGACCGGGCTCTCGGACCCCAATGTCGACGCACCGTTCGATGCCGAGCGCAAACTTCGCGAGCTCCAGTTCCTGCACGAGTTCGCCAAGCTGCTGACGACGGCGCGTAACTGGGACGAGCTGATGCGCACGATCGTGGATCGGACCACAACGGCCCTGGACGTCGAGGTCTGCTCGGTCTACTTGATGGATCGTGACAGCTCGAGTCTGCGATTGGCGGCCACGAACGGTCTCGACGCCGACCAGATCGGTCTGGTCACGCTCGGGTTGGGCGAAGGCCTCACCGGCCGGGCCGCCATGATCGGCCGTCCGGTCGCTTCGCCGGACGTCCGGGTCGATCCGCGCTTCAAGTGGGTTCCCGGTTTCGACCAGTCGCAGTTCGTTTCGATGCTCTCGGTGCCGTTGCCCTGGAACGACAAGACCGTCGGCGTGATCAACGTCCAGGCCACGGAGACGCGGCTCTTCTCGCCCGAGGAAGTGGAATTCCTGGTCACGATCGGCGCGCTTCTCGGCGGGATCGTCGAGAAGGGGCGGCTCCAGGCTGAGGCGGAGGAGCAGCTCCAGACTCTGACCGCGTTGGACGGCGCCCGGGCCGAGTTGCTGGCGGTGGTCACGCACGAACTGCGGACGCCGCTGGCGGTCGTGCGGGCGTATCTGGATCTGCTGGCCGACGCCGCCGCGGACGCCGCCGGCGGCGGGTCGGGCCCCGATCCAAAGGTCGTCGAGGAGTGGCGCAGTCAGGCGATCGGCCAGGTCACCCGGCTGGATCGGCTGGTGGATTCGATCCTGGCGTCGGTCCGCGGCGAGGGGCTGGCCGCCGGTCTGGCCCGCGTCCCCTTCGACGTTGCCCGCGCCGTCAACGACACGCTCGGCGAGATGGCGCCGCTGCTGCGCGAGCATCCGCTTCGCCGCACCGGCACATGGGATGAGCTCGTGGGCGTCGGCGACGGGGGTCGCTTCCGCCAGGTTCTCGAGCATCTCCTCGAGAACGAGGTCAAGTACTCGCCCGAAGGCGGGTCCGTCAGCATCGGGGCGTGGCGCAAGGATGGCGAGATCCAGATCTACGTCACCGACGACGGCGCCGGAATTCCCGAGGCCGAATGGGAGTCGGTTTTCGACGCCTACGTTAGAACGGCGAACCGGCCACGAGGCTCCGGGATAGGCCTTTACGCCGCTCGACGGCTCATGAACGCGATGGGCGGCCGTGTGTGGTTGGAATCAAATGGGTACAGTGGGAGCCGCTTCATGGTTGCGGTGCCCGAGATGCGCCACACTTCGGTGGATGGCGGCGGTCCGGAGGCCGGAGTCATGTCCGAAGCAGGTTCGGACGGGTAGCGAAAGTAGCGGAGCGCGCGAGCGCAGACGGGAGCGGAGGCCACAACTTGAGCACCATGGGTCCGGTGACGGAGGCGAGCCTGCTGATCCTCGTCGTTGACGACGAGCCGGCGATGGTCGGCGCCGTTTCGGCCCTGGTCGGTCGGGCCGGTCATCGTGTCGTGACCGCGTACGACGGCAACGCAGCTTTGCGCCGCTTCACCGAGGAGCGCCCGGACCTGGTGCTGCTGGACCTCGCCATGCCCGGTCTCGACGGCGTGGAAGTCTGCCGCGCGATCCGGCGCATGTCGCAGACGCCGATCATCGTTCTCACCGGCGAGTCCGACGAGCGCGCCAAGGTGGAAGCACTGGACACCGGCGCGGACGACTACGTGGTCAAACCGTTCGGCAAGCAGGAGCTGCTGGCGCGCATCCGAGCCGTGATGCGGCGCCGTGGCAACGAGGCGGAGCCGCGTGGCGCCGGTGAGCTGCGATGGGGCTCCATCGTGCTCGACCGGGGCCGCCACACCGCCTCCGTCGCGGACGAGGAACTCGTCCTGACCCGGACCGAGTACAGCCTGCTGGCCTCGCTGGTTGCCGCCGGCGGCCACGTCGTCTCCCACAGTTCGCTCCTCGCCGCCGGCTGGCCGGGCGAGCCCAACCCCGACCCGCAATGGCTCAAACCGCACCTCGCCCGCCTGCGCTCCAAGCTGGAGGAGGCCAAAGCGCCCGTTCCGGCCTCCGTACGTGGCGTCGGCTATCGCCTGGAAGACGCGGAGTAGCGCGCGCCGAGTGGCGAGGGGCCGGCGGCAACATGACCACCGCTGCCGGAGGCAGAAGGTGCTTAGCGGCCAGGTGATCGGCACCACATACGACGCCCTGGCCCGTCCAACGCATGTCACCGACACAGACCTTGGAGGATGGCTCAGCTACTCGGGGCCGCCATCAGCCACCCTCACTGGCCACTAGGCGGCTTTGTCGCAGACCGGCGACGTGCCTAGCTCGTCTCCGCCGTGACCTTGTCGCCTTGAGTCTTGCAGAAGCCTTTGCTCAGACCAACTCGTCTGGCCGTCTCCGGGACACTCGAGCGCAGGGTAGGTCGGCCGCGGATCAATGCCGTCCGAACATGACTTGGGGACCAAAGAAGTGATCGACTTCGTCTGGAGCTGCAACAGGGCAGCCACCGCAGCCGCTGGAATACCACGACGGCGGAGACAGCCACGGCGGATATGTCCGGCACTATTCGGAGTGGCTTTGGTCCTCGAACTCGCAGGTTGCTCGACAGTGTCTTCCAGCCCGCCACCCACCGTATCGGCGACGCAGAGCGCACGCCTGATACAGAGCCCAACGCCATTCCGTACATCTCTCCCGACGTCGCTTCCCTCCCCGACGTCGCTTCCCTCCCCTTCGCATGAGCGCGGCGCGTTCACTGTCACTGGATCGATGGGCGTCGCGAGGAGTTTCGCCACCGCTACGCCGCTGCTAGACGGCCGGGTTCTCGTCGCCGGTGGCACCTTCTCTGACTCTCCCGTTGACTCTGCCGAACTCTACGACCCGGCCACCGGCAAGTTCTCATCGACCGGGTCGATGAAGACGGCGCGCGCCGGTCATACGGCGACGCTGCTCCCAAACGGCCTGGTGCTCATCGCGGGCGGAGCGGACGAGACTGCCGAACTCTACGATCCCGTGACCGGCACGTTTGGCTCGACTGGAGCGATGACGACGGCTCGATCGGAACATGTCGCGATCCTGCTGGCGGACGGCCGAGTCCTTCTTGCCGGGGGCGACGCAGCAGGCACCGCCGAGATCTACGACCCCGCCAGCGGCCTATTCATGAAGACAGGGCGGATGAAGGTCGGGCGGTCCGGATTGGCAGCCACCCGACTGGCCGACGGCCGAGTTCTGGTTGTGGGCGGGGCAGCGGACCTGCAGGGCCCGTACCTCGCGTCGGCTGAGATCTACGAACCATCCACGGGCAAGTTCAGTCTTACTGGATCGATGCACACTTCGCGAGAGTACTTCGGTGCCGCTCTTCTGGCAGACGGGCGCGTGCTGGTGGCGGGAGGAGGTAATGGCTCGGAGACTCTCGCGTCCGCCGAACTCTACAACCCGGCCACCGGCAAGTTCACGCTGACTGGCGAGATGACCACAGCACGCGAGTACTTCACTGACATTCCTCTGTCCGATGGGCGAGTCCTATTCGTGGGAGGAGGGAATGACGGCGCCGTTGCCCTCGCCTCAGCTGAACTCTATGACCTTGCCACCGGCAAGTTCACCTCGACGGGATCAATGATCACTCCCCGTTTCGAGCACATAGCCGCTCGGCTATCCGATGGCCGCGTCCTGGTCGCAGGGGGTGCGATTGATGGTGGTCCCTCGGCCGAGCTGTACTGGCCGTGAAGGGCCTTGCATCACTCGCCACGCGGCACCACCGGCGGATACATCCGGTACATTGGACCTGGGGTGACCCGAGACCGTGGTGCCTGAGAGATGTTCCATGGTCGCCAAGGACGCGCCTGTGGCCCAGTACGGATCAACCGGCCCTATATGTCCTTCCGAATGTGCATCGAGTCTGGAAGAGGCGACGCGTGAGTAGGTTGTGGCGCTTGCCTGCGTGCACGCGAACAGGCACCTCCCTGGGTCATGACCCGGGTCGCGGGCGCCGAGCGTTCTCCGTATGGGCGGTGATTCTCGTTGTTGCAGGTTGCGCTCCCAGCCAGGGAACGCTGTTCCCCACACCGAGACCCACAGCGGACCCGAGCCCATTCGCTCAGAGCTTCAGTCCCAGCGCCAGTACGGGAGTGAGCACAGGTTCGCCGTCGTCAACCCCCCGTAGCGGAACGTTCGAAGCGACAGGATCAATGGCCCAGCCCCGATACGACTTCGCTGCTGCCGTGATGGCAGACGGGCGAGTTCTCGTCGCTGGTGGATACACAACCGGAGACGTGGCCCTGGCATCGGCCGAGATCTACGATCCGCGAACTGGGGAATTCAGCACGACCGGGCAAATGTCAACCGTCCGCGTCGGAGCCATCGCAACGCCATTAGCCGGCGGTCGGGTCGTGATGTTTGGGGGCCTACCCAACCAGTCGTCAGCCGAGATTTACGATCCGGCGATTGGTGCCTTCATGACTGTCGGCAACATGACGATCAAACGAGACGGTTTCAATGCAACCCTGCTCGTGGATGGTCGAGTTTTGATCACAGGGGGTACCAGAAACGGTTCTGCCGAGACGTACGATTCAACCACTGGTAAGTTCACGAGAACCGGTTCAATGGTGGACTGGCGTGACAACGCAACGGCCACGCTTCTGCTGGGAGGTGAAGTCCTGATTGCCGGAGGCGATCGTGGCAACTCCGGGCCCAATCAGGTGATGTTGTCTTCGGCTGAGCTCTTCGAACCGAAGACAGGTAAGTTCAGCCGGACTGGCTCCCTGGTGGTGAAACGAACCCAGCATACTGCCACGGCGCTACGCGACGGCCGCGTGTTGGTCGTCGGAGGATATGACGTCGCGGCTGGCGTGCTCGACTCGGCAGAGATCTATGACCCAACGACGGGCCGATTCACCCTGATAGCTTCGACGGTCCGAGGGCGAGTCGAACATACGGCTACGCTGCTGAAGGACGGACGGGTCCTTGTCGCAGGTGGCATGGACGCGACGGCCGAACTGTTCGATCCGGTAGCCGGTAAGTTCAGCCCGACTGGCTCGATGACCTTCGTACGTTCATCAGCTCAGGCGATGCTCCTACAGGACGGCCGAGTCCTCGTCGTCGGTGGCTACAACGACTCAGGAGACCTAGCCTCCGCTGAGTTGTTCTGGCCTTGAACATGGTTTCATGGTGACGGGGTTTCAGGCCACGCCTCCGAGCGTTGCCATAGCTTGCCCCGTACCCAGTTCGAGCGACCGCCGGCCCTCCCCGAGCTTGTCGAGCGCCTCGGACTTGGCCGGCTCGACCGATCGGCCACGAGCTCCGACGTGCGCCGGGACAGCATCTCGGGATCCGGCGTTGGAGCGGCCCGGGAGCTGTCGAACTCGGTTGTGCGGACTGCCATAGCTGCGATCAACTAGCTCATTTCACCACCAGCACGTATTGCTGGGTGGCGGTCTGCCCGTTGACGTTCGTGCCGCGGCACCACACGTAGATGGTGAAACTGAACGTGCCGGAGACGGTGGGCGTTCCCGAGATTTGGATCGTGTTGTTGGGGTCCTTGGCCAACGCGAGGTCGAGGCCCGCGGGGAGCGCGCCGTCCTGGACCGAGGCGCCGCCCACGGGTGTCACAGCCTGACCGATGGTGATGTTGGCAGCGTAGGATGAGCCGACCTGGGCGTCGGGCAGGGTCGCCGGCGAGAACTGGAGCGCCGGTCGGGGCGTGCAGCCGAGCACCGCGGTGAGCGCGATGGCGCACGCGATCATCGCTTGGATGTAGCCGCGATGCCGACGCCTTTGGCATTGCCCTTCGACATGCGTCGGTGCATTGGCCTGCATTCAGCAAGATTAGCGGGAGTCGTCCCGTCGGGCACTGGCTCGAGCGGGCGTTGCCAGGGCCGCCGCGACCCAGTTCGGCACGATTGACCAAGTGGTGGGAATCGCCGGTTCAAATCCTCTCGCCCCGGCCATTCAGGTAAGTGTAGGACCTACCCGTGGCAAGCCCACGCTCGTCGTCCCCCACCTCACCAGTCGAGCATTATCCTGACCCGCGACCTGGCCCCTTCTGAGAAGGCAGCCCGATCAGGCTCTCTTACCTGAATCGGGCCAGACGAAACGCGCATCGATTGCTCGCTCGATCACGGCTAAGCCACTGGCGCTCGTGGCTTCACGCAGGATCACCTCGGCCACGACCGGCCCTGGGTCGAGCTGATCGGGTCCACCCCAGACGAGCCACATGAGGGTTTCGTCATTTGGGATCGCCAGCAAGGCGATCTCGAGGCCCTCCGCGCGGCCAGGACCTCCTGCAACCTGTGACGCTCCGATTCCCTGCCGTCGTGCTCGTACTCTTCACCTCCGACCTGGCGACCGATGAGCCGCCCTGCGGGTAATGGCGGCCGGCAGGCGAGTCTTGCCGATCCCAGCGTCCCCGGCGAGCAGGAGGCAATGGCCGCGGCCAGCGATCGCCTCCGATGACTCGCACGCCGGTGCGCGGCGCTGGCTACAGCACCGTCGCCGGGCGGCGTCGCGGCGAGTCGCGCCACTCCTACCGATGAGGGATCCGGCCCGGGAGAGCAGGACCAGGCCGGGCGTCCGGATCGCCGAGGATGCGTCGAGATGCTCGATCAGCAACGCGACCCGCAATCCCTCGGCGAGATGAGGAGCAATCCGGCGGAGGGAGAGGGCATCGGCGCGCGAATACAGTCGGCCGGTCTCGCGGTGAGACACAACAGTCCCCACGTCGAGCCCTGGACCCGCAGCACGGCCCGGATCTCGTCGCCCAGGCCCAGCGGCTTGAAGACGTCCCGGTAACGGGCGCTCCTGGCCAGGTCGCCGGCCGTCGCTTGCGCGAGCGAGCGGACGCCGACCGGATCGGCCGCGAGTTCGGCCCACTTGTTGAAGTCGTCTGCGAGGAACTCGATATCGACGAAGTAGCCGGTGCTGGCCGCCGGCAGGCCTACCTGCTGGGCGTTGGCGAACAGGAGCGTCGCCGGGTCGGCGCCCGCCCACCAGGCCGCGTCGGCCGCCACGACCCGCCCGAGCCTCGCGAGGACCTGCGTCCGCAGCGACTCGGCGGACAGGCTCGAGTGCGCCAGCCGGATGATCGACTAGCTGGCGTCCCGAGGACCCGGATCTCGCGCCACGGTCCCTCCCGGCGGTCTCAGTCGGTCACCACGTCATAGGCCGCACGCTCCACGAGCTCGACGCCCGTCGCATCGACCGTGCGAGCCCGACTCGCGTCAGCGGTCGCATCGCTCTGCCGGGCGGCGGCCTCGTCGTCCCACAGCGTCAGGGTCATCGCCCGGTTCGCGGCGCGATCGACGAAGAAGAACACCCCGGCGTTCCCGGGGATCCCGGCGACCATGGGCCGGACCTGCTTTCCGACATGCTCGACCCACCGGTCGAGGGCTTGGGGTGATCCAGTCCACGTGGATGTTCGAGCCTGCATCTTTGTCTCCTTCAGGGGCTTGACTGAGTGCGGGTTGACGGCATGCATCCGCCAGGGCTATCCCAGCTTCCGGGGATGAGATGGCGAGGGCACCCGCAGGCCCAAGGCACAGTCTGCGAGCGGCGGACAAATGCCGCTCAGATCCCGATTTGTGTTCCGACGGCGTGTCTGCGGGGGAGGTTGTGTCCCCAGGTTCGGTCGGCGAGGGCGAGACCAGGCCAGCAAGGCTTAGCCTGGGACCGACTTGCACAGGTCTGCGGGTTGTCGACCGTGGCAAAGTCATACGGGGCATGGGGCCGATGCTGACCCGCCTCATCGGCGAGAAGGTGAACCTCGCCATCGTTGGTCCGCGGGGTACCGGCTGCGTCATGGTTGATCCGGGGCAGATCGAGCAGGCAATCGTCAACCTCGCGGTGAGCGGCCGCGAGGCCATGCCTGACGGTGACACCCTCACAATCGAGGTCGCCGAGGTCGAAGCAGCGCCGACCCATACGTCATCGCAAGCCGGGCCGGTGGTGACCCTGTCGGTCACCGATACGGGCGCTAGGATGGATGCCGAGAGGATGAGGCACATCTTCGAGCCGTCCACCGGCAGAGGACTCGTAGTACCGATGGTTCTGGGCATCGTGCGCCAAGCGGGAGGAGACATGACCGTCATTGGCGAGCCGGGCCACGGAACGACTTTCACCATCAGCCTGCCGAGTGTCGCCAAGACTACTAGCGACGAGAGTTCGATGACCGGCACCATCCTGATCCTCGAAGACGATCCGGGCGTCCGGCGCTTCGTGAGCCACGTCCTCCAAGCGAAGGGCTACCGCGTCCTGACCGCCGGAGACGGTGACTCGGCCATTCAGCTTCTGAAACGAGAGCCCGTGCAGCTATGGATCACCGACACGGTGCACCCCGGCCCAGCGGGGTCCGAACTGGCCTCGAAGGTCGCTGCCCCCCAGCCGGGGACTCCGCTGCTGCTAATGTCTGGTGGCACCAAGGAGGAGTGGGTGCGCGCAGGCTGGCTCGGGCCGGACGGCCACTTCCTGAGCAAGCCCTTCACGAGCGAGGCTCTCGGGCGGCTGTGGACGGGGCCATGACCGCGTCTACCCCGTCAACCCGTCGCAGGCTTGGACAACGCCGCTCCGGCTGACCATACGAAGGGACCTGCTTCCCTACGCGACCCACCACGCCGGACGACTGGGCGTCGGAACGTTCGTGACCGGGATCACCAAGGTTCGTGACGGTGTGTCGGTCCCAATCCTCTCGCCCCGGCCATATCCACCTTTTGGTGGTCACTCGTCGCGTAATCTGCCGATTGGATGGCGCGATAATGCGGCGCATGATGCGATTGGGCGGAGATCGTCGCGGACCCGTCGCGCTGAAGGCCGACGAGGCGGAGCGGCTCGTGCGAGTCGTGTATCCCGGCGCGGACGTGCTCGAGGTGAAACCGGTTGCGACCAGGCGCGGGACAGCGTCGTTTCGCCTCATCCAGCGCGGCGCGCCGTCGCCGATGCTCCTGCGCGTATACGCGACCGAGCCCACCGCGTGCGCTCGCGAGGTCGCTGTGCTCGGGGCACTCCCCAGAGTAGTGCCGGTGGCGGCCGTGTGCCATACCGCGCCTGACGCGGACCCACCATGGTCACTGTTCGCCTGGCTGCACGACGGACCGATGAGCGCCGCGCTGCGGATCTTCTCGCTCGCTGAAGCGCTCATGCTTGCGAGCGACCTCGGGGCTGTGCTTTCCGCGGTCCATCGCATCCGTTTCGAGCGCTCCGGTTTCCTCGGAGCGGACCTTTCGCTCCGCGAGCCACTCCAAACGTGGAGCGATCTGATGTCCGGTCGGCTCGAGGGCGGGGCGGGGAACCGGCTGGGGGAGGAGGTCGTCGCCCGGCTTCGCGCATTCGTCGCGAGGCACGCTTCCGAGATGGACGCGCTTTATGAGGACGCGGCGCTCTGCCACGGAGCCTTCATCCCTGCGAACGTGGTCGTGCACGCGTCGAGCGGCACGGACCACCGCACGATCGACCTCGGGTGGGTCAACTGGCGTGGCTGGTCCAAGGGGTCGCTGTCAGTCGACGACCGGCCTCGAATAGCCGGCATTGTCGACTGGGCGTCCGCTTTCGCGGGACCGTCGTTGTTCGACCTCGGCACGCTCCTGCGCCATGACGCGGCACTGCCCGCGGGCTTCTGCGACGCGTTCGCGGAGGGCTACAGAAGATGGGACGCACCGCTCCCGCGGGACTGGCGACAGCTCGCGCGCCGTCTCGATCTCGTCAACCTGTGCGGCCTCGTTGAGCGCGGCGACGAGCGCGTGGTCGCCCGGGGGCGCAACCTCATCGAGGCGACGCTGCAGTCGGACTAGCGACGGACGGTGTCGGCCTGACTCCGAAGACGGCTCCGATACCATGCCGTCCGGTGACGACTTCTCCGGAGGCGATCCGGGGTTCGCCTAGACCGCGACTAGTCGGTTACCTTCTTGGGCACGCCGTTCGAAACAATCGCCGAACCCGACAGCAAGTCGTGTAACCCTCGTTTGGACCGGTTCATACGCGTGCTCACCAAGAGAACGAACGACCAGACATATCCCGCTAGGTAGGCCGTCATCCACGGGATCGCGAGTCCGTTGCTCAGGACAGAACCAACCGTT
>Ga0182021_10002392_pt1 | contig 21852 bp, 18 predicted proteins | sample 612E3MmetaG_FD_120493 | JGI IMG/M metagenome (GOLD analysis project Ga0182021, IMG submission 120493) | Permafrost microbial communities from Stordalen Mire, Sweden - 612E3M metaG (Illumina Assembly) | ecosystem: Environmental > Terrestrial > Soil > Wetlands > Permafrost | place: Sweden... | reverse complement strand
TTTTTCGCGGGGAAAAAGCTATCCTATTCAATTCACAAGGATTCAGAAGATGAAATATGCCTACTTCGACGCGTCCTCCGGCCTCAGCGGGGACATGATCATGGGCGCTCTTCTCGACCTGGGCGCGTCCAGGCCGAAATTCAAGAAGATGATCGCGGACCTGGGCCTGCCGGTCCGCCTGAAAATCCATGACGTCGAGCGATCCCACCTGCGGGGCCTCAAAATCGACGTCGACATCATCGAGCCGACCGCCCACGCCCGCCACTGGGCCGACATCGAGCGCTTCGTCAAGCGGGCCCCCCTCGCCCCGGCCGTCAAGGCCCGCGGCCTGGCCATTTTCCGAAGCCTTTTCGAGGCCGAAGCCAAGGTCCACGGGGAGACCTTCGATCACGTCCACCTGCACGAGGCCGGAGCCGACGACGCCCTGGTCGACGTCCTCGGCTGCGCCTGGCTCGTCGAGGAGCTCGGCATCGGCGAAATCTATTGTTCGCCGCTCAACGTCGGATCGGGCTGGGTCAAAACGTCCCACGGCGTCCTGCCCGTGCCGCCGCCGGCGGTGGCCGAGCTCCTGAAGGACGCGCCCGTCTATTCCGCCAACGCCGAGGCCGAGCTGGTCACGCCGACCGGCGCGGCCATCATCAAGACCCTGGCCCTGAAATTCCTGAGGCTTCCCGAGCTGACCTACGGCCGCATCGGCTACGGCGCCGGCGGCCGCGACCTCCCCGGGCTGCCCAACATCCTGCGGATATTCTACGGTGAGCGGGACGCTTTCTCGCCCGCCAAGCGCGTTTACCTGATCGAAGCGACGATCGACGACGCCAGCCCCCAGCTGCTCGGCGCCTTCCTGGACCGGGCCCTGGAGCTCGGCGCCCTGGACGTCTCCCTGGCCCCGCTGGTCATGAAGAAGAACCGCCTGGCCACGAAGGTCACCATCGTAGCCGAGCTGGCCCGTTTGGACCGCCTGATCACCGCGGTCTTCGAGGAGACGAGCTCCATCGGCGTCCGTTACTATCCGGTCGAGCGGCGGGCTCTGGAACGCTCGGTCGAAACGGTCAAAGTCGCGGGCCTGCCGGTGCGGATCAAGACCGCCTCGCTCGGCGGCCGCCGCCTCAACGCCCAGCCCGAATACGAAGACGCCCTGGCGGTATCCCGCAAAAAGGGCCTGCCCCTCAAAGACGTCCTGGCCCGGGCCACGGCCGCCCATCTGAAAAAGGATTGAAGCGATCATGTCCGATCCCAAGCCGAAACGAAGCATGGACCTGGCCAAGATGGAACGCGGGGTCCGCCTGATCCTGGAGGGAGCGGGCGAGAATCCCAACCGGGATGGCCTGAAACAGACGCCGGCCCGGGTGGCCCGCATGTATCAGGAGATCCTGGGCGGCCTGCACGAGGATCCCCACCTGCACCTGCGCACCGTGCACAAGGAAAAGCACGACGAGATGGTCCTGGTCAAGAACATCCCGCTCTATTCGATGTGCGAGCACCACATGCTGCCCTTCGCGGGCGTGGCCCACATCGCCTATATCCCCAAGAACGGCAGGATCGTCGGGCTGTCCAAGCTGGCCCGGGTCGTCGAAGGGCTGTCCCGCCGCCTGCAGGTGCAGGAGCGCCTGACCAAGCAGACGGCCGACCTGATCATGGAGCACCTCGATCCGTTGGGGGTCATGGTCGTCATCGAGGCCGAGCACATGTGCATGTCCATGCGCGGGGCCAAAAAACCCAAGTCCATCACGGTCACGTCGGCCGTGCGGGGCATTTTCCGCACGCACCCCATGACCCGGGCCGAAGCCATCACACTCATCCGAGGAGGACTGACCGGTGGCAAAGAAGTCTGAATCGACCTTCACCGTCACGACGCCGATCTATTACGTCAACGACGTGCCCCACATCGGGCACGCCTACACGACAATCATCGCCGACGCCCTGGCCCGCTACAACAAGATGGCCGGCCGCGAGGTCTTCTTCCTGACGGGCACCGACGAGCACGGCCAGAAGATCGAGAAGGCCGCGGCGGAGAAGGGCCTGACTCCCCTCCAGCTGGCCGATTCCGTCGTCACCCGGGCCCAGAACCTGTGGAAGGCCCTGGACATCCGCCCCGATTTCTTCATCCGCACGACGATGGAGATCCACGAGAAAGGCGTCCAGAAGCTCTTCAAGAACCTTCTCGACAAGGGCGAAATCTACAAAGGGGAGTATAAGGGCTGGTACTGCGTCTCGGACGAGAATTTCCTGGCCGAGGACGTACCCGTAAACAAGGAGGGCGTCAAGGTTTGTCCCGACTGCGGGAAAAACGCCGTGGTCGTCTCCGAGGAGACCTATTTCTTCCGCCTCTCCGCCTACCAGGACAAGTTGCTGGCCCATTACGCCGCCCATCCCGGCTTCATCCGCCCCCAAAGCCGGCGGAACGAGGTGGTCCGCTTCGTCGAAAGCGGCCTGCGCGACCTGAGCATCACCCGGACCACCGTCAAGTGGGGCGTTCCCGTCCCCGGCGACCCGGCCCACACGATCTACGTCTGGTTCGACGCCCTGCACAACTACCTCACCGGTCTGGGCTGGGATTGGGACATGGACAAGTTCAACAAGTTCTGGCCGGCCAACCTGCATCTCATCGGCAAAGACATCCTGCGCTTCCACGCCGTCTTCTGGCCGGCCTTCCTGATGGCCTCGGGTTTCCCCCTGCCCGGCTGCGTCTACGGCCACGGCTGGTGGCTCAAGGACGAGGCCAAGATGTCCAAGTCCAAGGGCAACGTCCTCGATCCCTACATCATCATCGACGCCATGGGGCCGGACCCGCTGCGCTATTTCCTGCTCCGCGAGATCCCGATCGGCCTGGACGGCAATTTCTCGCATGAAGGCTTCATCCACCGGGTCAATTCCGACCTGGCCAACGACTTTGGCAACCTGGTCCATCGCACGCTGACCATGATCCAGCAGTATTTCGGCGGCACGATCGGCCCGATGGACCCGGAGAACGACGACGACCGGGCCCTGCGCGAGATGTTCGAGCGGGTCAAAACCGCGGTCCTGGAACACTACGAATCCTACACCTTGAACAAGGCCCTGGAAGAGCTCTGGACGTTCATCGGGGCGGCCAACAAATACCTGGCCGACAACGTCCCCTGGAAACTGGCCAAGGAGCCGGAGAAGCGCGGCCGGCTGGCGCGTGTTCTGGGAACGGCGGCCGCGGCCATCCGCGGGGCCAGCCACCTGGTCGCGCCGGTCATGCCGGGTTCGGCCGCTAAAATCTGGGAACTGCTGGGCGAGACGGTTTCGCCGTTCAATGTTGCGTTTGCCGATTTCCGATTCGAGGATCTGAAAGCCGGCCGGGCGGTGAAATCGCCGGTGCCGCTCTTCCCCCGCGTGGATCTGAAGGAATTCCTGGCCGAAGAGGCCAAGCGCACCCCCGCGGCCAAGCCTGCCGCGGCGGCCCCCGAGACCAAGCCCAAGGAATCGAAAGCGGCACCCAAGGAGAGGATCATGGATATCATCACTTACGAAGAATTCAAGAAGCTCGATCTGCGCGTGGCCCTGGTGCTGAAGGCCGAGCGCATCGAAGGCGCGACCAAGCTCCTGAAGCTGCAGATCGACCTGGGGACGGAGCAGCGCCAGATCGTGGCCGGTGTCGCCGAAACCTATACGCCCGAGGAATTGGTGGGCAAGAAGCTCACGGTCATCGCCAACCTCAAGCCGGCCATCATCCGCGGCGTCGAATCCCAGGGCATGCTCCTGGCCGGGATCAAGGCCGGCAAGGCCGTCATCCCCTTCTTCGAAGGCGACATGCCCCCGGGCAGCATCGTCCAGTAGGAACGTATCCGGGCCTTCAAAAAGCGCTGCGCGGGAAAAGGTTTTTGACTCGCCTGATTGAACCAGGTACTATCTGACTAAATATCAGTGAGGTTTGTCACGAAAAGCATATTTGCGGCGCTCCCGCTTCTGGCATTGTTTTTTGCTTCATGCGCAACGGTGCGGCCGAATTACGATTGGGGGAATATGAATAGGTATGCCATGGAGAACAGGTCATTACGCGATCCTGAACCGGGCGAAATGCGCGTCGTCTTCATGGGTAACTCCATCACTGAAGGATGGACGGCACAAGACTCTACTTTTTTTGATGGCAAGGCCTATCTCAATCGAGGGATCAGCGGGCAGACCACCCCTCAGATGCTGCTTCGCTTCAGGCAGGATGTGATCGGCATACAGCCGAAGGTCGTGGTCATACTAGCCGGCACTAACGATATCGCGCAAAACACCGGCCCCATCTCCCTTGAACAAATTATGGGAAATATCATCTCCATGGGCGAGATTGCCAAGGCGAACAATATCCGCGTGCTGCTATGCTCCGTGCTTCCCGCCAATTATTATGAATGGAGCCCTCAAATCGATGCGAAGGGGCAGATCGCCGCGTTGAATCTTATGATACAGCGCTACGCAGTAAAAAGCGGGGCCATCTACGTTGATTATTACTCGGCCATGGTTGATGAGAAAAAGGGAATGCGTGACGGGCTGAGCGATGACAAGGACGGGGTTCATCCGAACAGGACCGGGTACAAAGTCATGGAACCGATCGTTGAGAAAGCCATCGCTGAGGCCTTGAAAGGAAAGTAGCCATCCGAGGCGGCCGTCTTACGGACGGCGGATACCTCATTGACCGGATTATCGATCATCTGCAACTGACATTTGCGGCGGAGAAGCTGCCGCCGAAAGTGAAATTCTCGTCCTTGACCGCAACCCTTGCGCCCTTTTGCGAGTAATGTATGGATATAAAGCGCAAATGGAGTGACGATGAAAAAAAACCATCCTTTGGCCGTGTTTTTGGCTTTGGGATTTGTGCTTGCCGCTTTTCCGGAAGGGGCGCTGGCCGGGATTGCGGCCGGCCAAAACCCGGCCTTGGGGTTCGAGGTCCATTCGATCAAGCGTTTCATGTTCGATTGCGCCGTGGTCGCCGATATCCGGGCCCAGTTCGACAAGCGCGGGCTTCTCCTCGTCACCGAACCCGTCGCTCCCAAATCCGGCCAAGCCGCCGGGTTCATCGGCTCCACGAGGAACGGGATTCAGAACTCCTACGTCATCGAAAACACGGCCGGCAAACTTCATGTCTATATCGAGTTGCGCCGTCCTCAATATCCCGTCCCGCCGTTGACCTATATCGAGCAAGAGGTGGTTTTCGATAATCCACAGGCCGGTCTTTCGCTTGTCGGGACGTTGAGTTATCCCAAAACGGGCGGCCCGTTCCCCGCGATCGTCCTCATCGCCGGCTCGGGCGCCCATACCCGCGATGAAGTGGTCTCCCTGCACAAGATTTTCCTCGTGCTGGCCGACCATTTGACCCGCCGGGGCCTCGCCGTCCTTCGGTATGACAAGCGGGGAGTGGGACTTTCGGGCGGCCAAGCCGACCCCGATTCGACGACCGACGATTATGCCTCGGACGTGCACGCGGCGGTCCGCTTCCTGGCCATCCAGCCCAACGTGGACCCGCGCAGGATCGGTCTCGTCGGCCACAGCGAGGGCGGGATCATCGCCCCCATGGTCGCGGCCGACACACCCGAGATCGCCTTCATCGTCATGCTCGCCGGGACCGGACTACCAGGCCTGGAGATACGGATGCACCAGGAAAACGTCCTGGGCCGCGCGTCCGGCCGCGACGAAAAAGCCGTCCTGGCCAATGACCGATTGAACAGGTCGATCTATCCCATGATCATCGCCACCAAGGACAATGCCACGGCCATCAGGAAAATCCGTTTGGCCGAGAAAGAGGTTTTGACCGCCGAGGAAAGGAAGCTGCTGGAATACCCGGACCAGGGGTTACCTGATGAAGCCTATCGGGGCCTCCTCACACCCTGGTTCCGACGCTTCCTGGAGCTCGATCCGCGGCCCTATTTGGCCAGGGTCAAGTGTCCCGTACTGGCCCTCAACGGCGGAAAGGACGTTCAGGTCCTGGCGGATGAGAATCAGGATGAAATCAAGAAAGCGCTGGCCGGCGGGGGAAACCCCGGGACCGTGGTAAAAAAGCTCCCCGAGATCAACCATATGTTCCAGACCGCCCCGACCGGGATGCCCGACGAATACCGGAACATCGTCGAAACGTTCGCCCCGTCCGCACTCGAGATCATCTCGCGTTGGATCCTCGGCGTCGTGGGCCAATAATCGCGGTCCTGGCTCCGCCGTGGAGCCGAAGCGCCGTTCCTCTCCGCCGCTCTGGAGAACATAATATTTCGGGAGATCAAATTGAATTTGGGCTTCTTAGCTTGGCCTTCGCCATGCCGTTTCGATCTCCCTAACGATCGCCGCCGGCCGGCTCCAAGACGAGCCATCGCTCAGCGACGGAATGGATCTTCTCCGCCATTCCGGGAACAGCCGTCTCGGAGACCACGATTTCCGATAAGGTCGCCTTCTCGACCCACTGGGTCCTGAGATTGATCACCAGATCCCCCCAGTAATGGGAGCCCCCTTTCATCTCCACTTTCACCTGCGGCGCGGCGGCGATGGTCATGTGCACAGAGGAATCTCCCGAATCATAGCCGACAATGGCGCAGGATTCGTCTTTGACCAGGGTCGTCCCCTTCAGCGCCAGCGTGATCTCGCCGTTCTTGAAGGCGGATCCCGGCTCGACCATCGAGCCCAGGGATACAGGGGCCTCCCCGAAGGAGGCCTGATGCACGATCTTGTCGCCGATCCGGTGCAGATCCTGGATGCCGCCGCCTCTCTCCGCCCGCACGGCAAAGACCTGGCAGAAGGAATGAAAATCGACGAAGGCGTTGAAGACCAGGTAGGCGGTCCCCTGAGGCAGGGCTTGGCCTTTTTCATCAAGAAGCGCGGCAAACTTGGCCTGATCGATGCCGAAAATCTGCCCCCGATCGTCCAGGGCGCCTTTCGGCAGCCGATAGGACCACCCTTTGAGCGCGGGGATCTCCACCTCCGGTTTTCCGCTGTCACGGAAAGTAAAGCGCCGGCACGTGACGCTGTAGCCTTCGCTATCCAAAGCCAGCCGCAGCCAGACCGTGTAGACTTCCCGGGCGTTCCGCCGGCCGTCCGGTTCAACATGAGTCACGGTCGAAACCATCTTGTAGTCATGCAGGCCCTGAACGGGCCGGCCGGTGAGGGAGATCGGCGGGACGTTTCCCGCGGCGGCCAGGCAGCCCGCGGCTAAAAAAGCCGCGGAAGCAAAAAGGATTTTTTTCATCGGTCAATCTCCTGAAAGCTATGGTTTCGTCATTACGGCGCCGCGACGAACGCCGGCGACGAGGGATTATCGGCGCGGTTCAAGCCAGCGGCCACTTTTTACTCCGGGAGACGGCCTGTCGGGCATGTTTTGTCCACTGCAGCCGCGTTCGATACTCTTCCAGGCCGCATTCGAAAGAGAGCCGCCCCGTCAGGGGGTAGGAACGGGCATTTTTGGTGAAGAAATCTTCAAGCTCGATCAGATAATCCTCCTGCGCATTTTCAAATTCTCCGAGAAAAGTCTGTACCTCCGTCTGTGCAAGAGCCTGACTCATGAAAGCGAAACGGAGCAGGATAAGCTCCGGATGGAAGATCGCCTCCCGGGTCACCGGCCGTCGCAGCCAGGCGACAAAGGCCCCGCGGCCCTTTTTGCTGATGGCGAACACCTGCCTTTTCCTGGAGCCGGCGGGCGCTTGGGCCTCAATCCAGGCCCACTTGGTCAAGCGCCGCAGCGCCGGATAGATCGATCCGGGAGAATCGCTGAAGTGCTGGAAAGGCGAGGAAATGAACTGCTTCCGCAAATCGTAACCCGAGCAGGGATTCTGATCGAGAATGCCCAGCAGAAACGATTCCAAGGTCGAGAGGCCATTAGTACGTTTCATACTATATATAATACTAAACGTATTATTGACTGTCAAGCCCCCGCATCTCGCGCAACTCATCAGCCGTCTGTCCTTATGGCTTCCATGAGTACGGCTGTCACCGAGCCGCATCGTGCAGTCCGGCCGATATGGACATTCCCCAGGCCGGGACTTATTCTTGGCGGCGGGTTGCGGCGATAATTTTTTTGACATGATATAAAAAAGGGTGAATGTAGCGGCCAATTCCGGAGGGATCTTCATGGAAATCAGTCCTCTCATCCGGCTTGGACTCTCGATCGTGTTCATGGCGCTCAGGATCCTGTTCGGAGAACGGATCGTGCTGCATCTCAAGAAACTGCCGGTTTGGCAGGTCCTGGTGATCGCGGCGACAAGCAATCTCCTGGGCAAGCTTTTTTGTCTCCGTTCTGCATTGGCCCGGGGCCTTGTCATACTCCCTCCCGACGCTCGTCTTTCTGCTGCTTTCTTACATTTTGTTCAAGCCCCAGTTCGACAAGCTCAGCCTCTACTGGCTGACCGGCTTCGCCGCCTATATGGCGATCCATATCCTGATTTCGACGCTCTTCGGCTGGACTTTCATGTTCCCCTTCTGGGCCGTCAAGCTATTCTAGGATTCGCCACGAGGGGCCTTGCGCCAACGTTCACCGGAGAAAAATGAGGAAGACAGCCGTTTCTCTCATAACACTGAGCGAGGAGAATCCAGAGTCCGTATTCTCTCATCCCGATTAAATTGCGATCCCGACGCGGCTTGTTTCCAGTGTCAAATAGAATTTGTCGATTGATGCCGTTGATCGTATACTCCAACCATCCATGCGCAGGCGGCCGGACATCCTGTATAATTCCGAAGAGGATGGCCATGAAGCAACATCCCCGGCGGAAACCGTCGACTCCGGGCCAGAAGCCAAGAGTCAAAAAAGCCGCCGCTTCGGCTGACACGCGCTGGCAAACCTGTTCCATCTGCCACACCATTCCCGATCATTCATGGGCGTTGTGGAAGGGAGGCGAGCAGCAAAACAACAATCTCCCCCCGGCCATGAACCAGTTGCTCCATGTCGGAGCGCCCTTTTACAATACCGAAATGAGCCAGTCCAACTACTGCCTGATGCAATGCCCCGCATGCGGCACCTATTACGCCTGGGACTTTGAGTACGAATATCTCGTCAACGGCTCGGAAGACGAGATCAACCTGACGCGCTTGAGCCAAACCGAAGGTGAAAAGCAGGCCCAGCGCAACTTGAAAGCCATTAAAGCGCACAACGCCTGGTTCATGGAGCAAGTTCCGCGTCAGATGGAGGCCCTGCGTCAGGCGCCGCGCGAGCCGGACCGCCTCCAGAAGGCAGCCAATTTCTTTTTCAGCGAGGGGGCGGAAAAAGGCTGCGATCTCGCGTTTGCCCTGCCGGATCTGCTGCAGGCGTACTCGCGCATGGGAGGCCAAAGCGATGCGGCGGGCACCCTGCATACGACTCTTTTTGTATACGGCCGTCAGAGCTGGAAAAATCTGCAGACGCTGCGGCTAGAACTGCATCACCAGAGCATGGACAACGACCCGGCTTTTGTGTCTTTATTGTCATCGTGTGAGAAAACATTACGAGCGGATTGCCGGATATGCAACAGTCTTCCGGAATACATTTCGGCCCGGCTGGAGACGGAGGAACTCCCGGCGGCGAGCAAAGAACTGATCAACCTCGGGCCGCATTTTGATCAGTGCCCCATCTGCGGCGCGTACTACTTTTGGAACTGGGACACTTTTCCATTTGTCAGCGGCGCCAGCGACGAGCAGAGGTTGTATCGGCTGTCTTCGGATCAGGCGGAATTGCTCGAGCCACTCTTTGAAGCTTTGCCCAAGTATGGGGAAGAGATGGCTTTTTATGTGGGCGAATTGGGCAACAACTTGGTGCTGGCGCTCTTGTGTGCTTTCGCCGATCGCGACGAGATGGTGCGGGCTTTGGCATTCCGCTGCCTGGAACGATTCATCTCGGCTCAGCCTGAGCATGCCCGCGTGGTTTTAGATTTGATTCGCAAACACGAACAAGACCCGCCGACGCCACGGACCACGATTGACCCAAACAGTCCGCAGCTGCAGGAACTCGTCCGCGGATGCGAAAAAGTCCTGGCGGAATGACCACGACCCGAACATTCAGATTTTTGACTTCCCGAGCGGCAAGGCCTCCATCCCCTTCTTCGAAAGCGAAATTCCGCCGGGCCGCATCGTTCAATAAAAGGTGTCCTCGTTGCCGATTTCGATATTTTTTGGACTAGAGAACCCTGTCCGCGGGATGTCAAGCCGCGCTGCCCGTGAACCGATCCATGCGGGCTTCTCGATATTGACTTCCTTTGCCCACGGGCCTATGGTCGGCGGGGAGAGAGAAAAAAAAACACAAACCAAAACCGGAGGTGCGAAGGGCCGTTCCATTTTCTTCTTCCGAACCGCCGGGATCCTCCTCCTGGTAGGGGTATTCTCGCCGGCGATTTTTTCGTCCGGCCGCGCGGCCCAGCGGAAAGTGACGGAGCCCATGGCCAAAGCCGGCGCCGCGGACGAGCATGAGATCAAAGTCCTGCCGATCTTTTTCATACCCTCCGATGGAAAAGCGCCGAGCCCGGAACAGGAGCAGAAGCTCATGAAGCATGTGAAGTGGGCCCGGCAGCGCTATCATGAGCTTCTGGGAGGGACGGACACATTCGAGATGGCCAAGGATCAGGTCGTCGTCTATAAGTCGAAAAAACCCATGTCCTTCTATCGCGCGGCGCCCGAGGGAAGCACGCCGGTCTGTTTGAGCGAGATGCTGGAATACTTCAAGACCAACCGGAACGACGCTCCGTATGTCTTCCTGATCCTGGTCATGAATTCGGCCGATAAATTCCCGAACGGCGGGGGACGCCCGATCAACGGCGGACACGACAACGGCGGCGGCGTCATCCTGATGGCCACCTATGCCATGGACGTCATGCACAATTTCCAATCCACGCTCCAGCACGAATTGGGCCACAGCTTCGGGCTGTTGCATCCCGAGGCCTACGGATACGACATGGAAACCAGCCCGTCGATCATGTCCTACAACAAGGCCCATCATACGCACGATTTCCAGCCCTCCCCGACGCCGGGCATTTTCATTCCCGAGGACCTGCGCGCGCTGGCGATGAATAAAAAAGAGTTTCCCCATTTCTCGTATACGCCAGTGGGGAAAATATCCCCGAAAACTCCGTCCCTGCCCCCGATGGACATTCCCGGGCAGCCGGCCTGGTCCGCCCGGTGACTGCGCCCTAAGGCGCTGAGTCCGGCAACGCGGTCGTCGTCCGGCGATTGTATTTTTCCGCCTTTTCGTTCATAGTATATTCATCGTTTCACTCATCCAGGGAACGTCCGGAAGGCGGGGAAAGAGAGGCCGGCCATGGCCGCGCGGAATGCGGATCCTTCATTGCGATGGAAGATTCTCATCATCGATGATTCGCCCAGCAGCCTGCAGATGCTGGCCGAGATCCTGCTCCGTCAGGGGTACGAGGTCCACACCGTCTCCAGCGGCCGGGAAGCCCTGCGGGAGGCGGAAGCCCTGCGGCCCGACCTGATCCTTCTCGACGTCGTCATGCCGGAGATGAACGGCTTCGAGGTCTGCGAGGCGCTGAAAAAGAAGGAGACCTTCCAGGACACCCCCGTCATCTTTCTCAGCGCCCTCAACGAGGCCAAGGAAATCATCAAGGGATTCGAGGCCGGCGGCGTCGACTACGTCACCAAGCCGTTCCAGGTCAAAGAAGTCAAGGCCCGGGTCGAAGCCCACCTCAAAATCCGCGAGCTCCAGCTGGAGCTGGCCTCCCATAACCGCCACCAGGAGGACATGGCCCAGGAGAACGCCCGCGAACTGATCGACTCGCAGATGTCCACCATCTTCGCCCTGGCCATGCTGGCCGAATCCCGGGACGATGCGACCGGCCGGCACCTCGAAACGATCCGGGTCTACGGCCGCCGGCTGGCCGCGGCGCTCCGAGGGGCGGACCTCCCCGGAGAAGCGATCGACGACGCCTTTGTCGAGACGCTCTTCCACGCCGGCCCCCTGCACGACATCGGCAAGCTCGGCATTCCGGACCGGATCCTCCTCAAGCCGGGAAAGCTCACCGTCGATGAATTCGAGATCATGAAGACCCATACCCGGATCGGGGCGCAGACCCTGGAGGCGGTCCAGGCGGCCCATCCCCGAAGCGCGTTCCTCAGCATGAGCATCGCCATCGCCGGCAGCCATCATGAACGCTGGGACGGCAGCGGCTATCCGCTCGGACTCTCCCGCGAGAGCATCCCCCTCCCGGCCAGGATCATCGCCGTCGGCGACGTCTACGAGATCCTGCGCTCGCCGCGTCCCTATCGATCGGCGCTCGGTCACGAGGAGAGCGTCCGCATCATCAGCCAGGGCAGCGGCATCCAATTCGATCCCTTCGTGGTCAAGGCCTTCCTGGACCAGGCCGACGAATTCGACGCCCTTCGATCCGAGACGGCGCCATAAGAAAAAACGGGGACCCGCCGAAGGCGAGTCCCCGCAAAGTCTAAAAGGGAGAAGGGGTAAGTTTACTTCTTAAGCAGGATGTCCTCGAAGAATTTCAGGGCCGCCTCGTCCCCCGTCTGTCCCAGCCAGAAAATGGCCTTCTTGCGGACGGAGGGACTGGCGTTGGTCTTGGCGATGTCGATCAGCAGGGGAACGGAGCGGTCCTTGGGCAGCTGGCTGATGGCGAAGACGGCCTGGTCCTTGAGCCCGGCCGCGTCGTCCTTAGCCTCGACGATGTCCTGGAGGGCCTTGACGCTCTCGGCCGAAGCCTTCTGGCCCAGCCAGAAGACGGCCTGCTTGCGGACCTCCGGCTCGGCGTCGCTCTTGGCGATGGCGATCAGCTCGAGCGTCGCCTCCCGGGCCTTGTTGAGCTGCATGGCGAAGATGATCTGCTTCTTGAGGGACGTCGATTTCTCCCGTCCATAGATTTCCTTGAGATCGGCCAGGCTGCGGGCGTCGCCGGTATTCCCCAGCCAGAAGACCGCCGATTCGCGGACCTTTTCCGATTCCGGACCCAGCGCGACCTTCTTGAGGAAGGCGTATCCGCGGGTTCCGGTATGGCAGGAGGCCAGGAAGAGAAGCGTGGTCTTCAGATGTTCGCTCTCGGCCTTGGGGAAGGCCGATTCCAGCCAGCCCAGGCTCTCTTCGTTGGAGGCGGTTCCCAGCCAGAAGACCGGGGCGTCTCCGAATTCGTAGGTCTGCTCGGGGTCGAGCACCGAGGCGTCCGCGAGGACGCCGGGCTTGGACCCGTCCCAAAGCAGGAGCATGACGGCCGGGGAAGGATTCTTGTCGGAATCGTCCGTGTTGATGCCGTCCCCGTCCCTTTCGTTTTTCGAACGGATGCTGATCTTGGCGCCCTTGGTCTTGACGTCGTAGGTCTCCACGATCCGGCCGTCGCCGCGGGAGCGGATCCGGTGCCGGCTCTCGAACTGGAAAGCCGTGAAATAGGACGCCCCCTTGGCCTGTCCCCGGGCCTCGTCCAGCCGCGCCGTCAGCGCCGCGGAGGGATTCCCGGCGGTCTTGACGGTTCCTTTGAGGAAACCCGGCGCCTGGGCCGCCGCGAAACCGGCGGCCAGGCCCAGCATCAGGACCGCCCCGGCGGCCCCGGTCATCCAGCGTTTCGCCTTCATGACCGCGCTCACTTCTCGAGCAGCTCGCGGAGGAACTTGACGGCCTCGTCGCTCTTGGACTGGCCCAGCCAGAAGATGATCTGTTTCTTGACCTCGTAGTCCTTCTCGGCCCGGGCCATCTCGATCAGCGCCGGCACGGCTTTTTCGCCGCGGTTCTGGGAGAGGGCGAAAATGATCTGTTTCTTGATCTTGGCGTCAGTGGTCTTTTTATAGATGTCCAGGAACACCGGAACGACATCCTCGCCGTGGGACTGGCCCAGCCAGAAGATGGCCCGCTCGCGGGCCGTGTCGTCCTTGTCCGAACGGGCGATTTCCAGGAGCTTGGCCTTGGCCTTCGGATCGCTGCTCTGGGCGAAGCCCATGATCAGGTTCTCCTTGACCCGGGTGTCCTGGGTGGAGCTGTAAATGTCAAACAGGGCGGCCTGGCTGGCCTCGTCCTTTTTCTGGCCCAACCAGAAGACGGCTTGGCCGCGCAGGTCGGGGTCGGTCTCGGTCTTGGCGATCTCGATCAGCTTGGCCGCGGCCTTGGGCGAATTCATCTGGGAAAAGGAAAAGAAGACTTTTTCCTTGACCTTCTTGTCCGCGCCGGCGTAGATCTTGAGCAGGGCGTTGAAGCTCTCGTCGCCGGGATGCTGGCCCAGCCAGAAGACGGCCTGCTCGCGGATCCGCGCCGAGGGATCCTTGAGGGCCAGCTCGGACAGGATCGGGACGACCTGGGGATCGTTGCTCTGGCTGAGGACGAAAAGGGCCTGGTTGCGGACCTCGTCGGACTTTTCGCTGCGGACCATCTTTTCCAGGATGGGCAGGGCCTTGGCTTTGTCCATGCCCATCAGGGCGTTGAGGGCGACCAGCTTGATCTCCTCGTCGGGATCGAGCTTTTTATGTCTGCCGACGCCGCCTTCGACACCGCCTTCGATGCCACCCGCAATCCCGCCATAAATTCCGCCTTCCACGCCGCCCTGGACGGAGCCGTTGATGTACTTGCGGTAATCGTCCAGGCCGTTCTTGACCAGGTCGTTGGCGATCTGGATCTGCAGGATGCGGGCGTCCTTGGCCCACTGGTTGGCGCCGTACTGTTCGAGCATGGTGCTGAGCTTGGCCAGGGCCGCCTGCTTGGTCTCCATGCGCCGCTGCATATCGTCGACGGTGGCGGCCATCTTGTCCATGCTGTAGCCCATCCAATACAAGGACTCGCCCATGTAGCTGCTCTTGGCATAGGTCTTCTGCAGCGTCTCCAGGGCCTCCAAGGCCTTAGTCCAGTCCTTCTGGTAGACGGCCTTCTTGGCCGCGTCATAGAGCTCCTTGTCCCTGGCTTGATCCTGGGCCGCCGCCGCCCCGGCCAGCGCCAGGACGAGGATGAGGGCCCCGCCGATGATTTTCTTTCGCATGTTCGTGTCTCCTTAGGTTGTTTTCAGGACTTGCATCCGGAAGAGGATGCCGCGGTCTTTGATCAGGCCCCGGACTTGCGCCTGAGAGGCGCCGCCGGGGCTCTTGGCGTTGACGATTTCCTTGAGGACCAGGTCCAGGTCGTCAAGGAGCTCCGTCGCGGCCGGGTCGTGCCCGTTGAGGGCCCGGCGCAGGAGCAGGTTCTGGAGCATCAGCCCGCGCAGGAGCCTCTCGTCCACGGAGACGACCCCGCCGGGCCGGGTGTCGCTGGCGGAATTGGCGAAATCCAGCAGGACCGGCCGGAGATCGTCCAGGTGGTCGGCCAGGACCGGCTGGAGCGAGGATGCCGGGAGCATCAACGAACCGGCGGGGACGGAAGAAACGGCCGATCGGGCTGAAATTGAAGGTTCGAGGGTCCCCGTCCTCAGGCCGAAACGCCCGATCAGGATGCCGGCGATGAGGATGAGGGCCAGTCCGGCCCCGGCCAGGCCCCAGCGCAAGCCCGGCGCAAGGGCCGGTTTTCGGGAGGGCGCCGCGCCGCGGATTCCGGCCCGGATCCGCCGCCAGGAGCGTTCGGCGTCCAGCTGGGGAGCGGCGGCCCGCTCCGCGGCCGAGACCAGGGCCAGGACCTGGCGTGTTTCATCCCGGTCGGCTGCGCAGGCCGGGCATTCCCGAAGATGGGCCGCCAGGCTGTTCCGGTCCCCTTCATCGAGCTCGCCGTAATGGTCGAGCACGACGGCGTGGCGTGCGTCCTTACAGTTCATAGCCGTCCTCCAAGGCGAAGCGCCGAAGTCTTTTCTTCAGGGCGTCCACGGCCCGGAAAAGATGCTTCTTGACGCTGCCTTCCGTAGTCCCCACCGATTGGGCGATCTCGCGGGTCGTGTAGCCCAGATCGTGGCGCATTGTGAAAATCATCCTCTGGCGGGGCGAAAGCCGGTCCAGGGCCTGGTCCACCCGACGGCGGATCTCGCGGCTGCGGGCGACCCGTTCGGGGTCGTCCTCGGGATCATGGGCGGCCAGCGTGTTCATGACTTCGCCCTCCAGGGGATCGGCGCTCCGCCTCTTGCCCCGGCGCAGCGCGTCGATGCTGCAGTTGATCCCGATCCGGTTGATCCACATGGCAAAACCGGGCGTTTTGGCCGGATCGTAGGTGTCGAGGGCGTGATAAGCCCGTATGAACGTCTCCTGGAGGACGTCTTCGGCGTCGGACTGGTTGCGCATGTACCGGTAAGCCAGGCCGAACACCCGGCCGCTGTGGGCGTCGAACAGGGCCCGGAAGGCGGCTTCGTCGCCGCCGCGGGCGGTCCGGATCAGGGTATTTTCGTCCATGACACCTTATTCATACATCCATACGACGGGAAACGCCTATCGGATGACAGAAATTTGGCGGAAGGGGGGTGCCGAAGGAGGGGGCGGGACCGCAAGGTTCGGGAAAGAAACGGGATTTACTTGATCGTCATGAAGTCTTTTCCGTCCTCTCCGCAGATCGGGCAGACCGAGGCCGGGCGGGCGTCCAGGACGTTGCCGCAGGTCGGGCAGACATAAAACGTCTTGGCCGCGCCTTTCCAGGCGTTCATATCCTTGAGGACGGAGGCGTAGAGCCGGGCATGGACGCTCTCGGCTTCGCCGGCCCGCTGAAAAGTCGTGACCGCATCTTTGATCTGCTCGGCCTCCGCCAGGACCATGAAGCCGGGGTACATCGTGGTGTACTCATATGTCTCGCCTTCCAAGGAGGCTTGGACATTCTCTCTCGTCGATTTCACGACCGGGGTCTCGATCTCGGCCTTGGGCGTTCCGCCGAGGGCTTTGATGACGGCGGCGTGATGCTCGAAATGGACCTGCTCCGCCCGGGCCGCGGCCCGGAACAGGCTTGCCACCGGCCCGTATCCATCGGCGTCCGCCTTCTTGGCGAAGGCCAGGTATTTGGCGTTGGCGTTGCTCTCGCCGTTGAAAGCCGCCTGCAGGTTGTCGATGGTTTTTTTCATGCCCGGCGGATTCGGAAGGGCCAGGGTCGACATCGTCACGGACAGGGCCAGGACGATAAAAAGAATTTTCTTTTTCATGCGATCGCTCCTTTTCTGCTCTCAAAACCCGATGAAATTCTAACATATTGCCGGCGGCTCTTCCAAAGCCTGCCCTGCGCCGCCGAGCCCGGAACCGGAGTCCGTCAGCGATGGAGCGGCCCGGCCTTTATCATCAAGGACGCGCCCGCTTTCAGGTCGATGTCCAGAAACGTCCGGGCGGCGCCGCTCCATCGGAAAGCGGCGCCCTCGACGCGCACGTCGCGGCCGGGAGCGGGATTGAGCAGGCGCAGCGGCGCCCCTTTCTTCGAGAGGATCCGGGCGGATTCCAGCCGTCCGTCCCGCCAGACCATCCCGACTTCGAAGGCTCCTCGCGCGCACAGGCCCGTGACTCGGCCGTCCGCCCAGGCCCGGGGCAGGGCCGGCAGAAGGCGCAGGAAACCTTCATGCGATTGCAGCAGCATCTCGGCGATGCCGGCCGTTCCGCCGAAGTTCCCGTCGATCTGGAAGGGCGGATGGGTGTCAAAGAGGTTCGTCAGCGTCGACTTGCGCAGCAGGGTCAGAAGGTGTTCATGGGCCCCCTCGCCGTCCAGGAACCGGGCGAAAAAGCTGATGATCCAGGCCCGGCTCCAGCCGGTCTGGCCGCCGCCGAAGGAGAGGCGGCGGGCGATCGTCTTTTTGGCCGCCTCGAAGAGCTCCGGCGTGTCCGGCCGGATCTGCCCCAGCGGGTAGAGGGCCAGCATAGGAGACATGTGCCGGTGGCCCGGCTCTTTTTCCTCGTAATCTTGGATCCACTCCTGGATGTTGCCGTGTCGGCCGATGCGCAGGGGTGGCAGCTTGGATTGCAGGGCTTCGAGGCGGGCGATGAATTCGCGATCCAGGCCCAGGATCCTGGCCGCCCGGCGGCAATAGTCGAAGAGCGCCGTGATGATCTCGAAATCGATCGTCGCCCCGTAGGTCAGGGACTCGGCCTTGCCGGTGGCCGGATCGACATAGGCGTTTTCGGGCGAGTGGGAGGGCGCGGTGACCAGGAATCCGCCCGGCCCCGGAACGAGAAAATCGGCCGCGAACTCGGCCGCTCCCTTGAGGAGCGGATAGGCGGTTTTCCGAAGAAAATCGAGGTCCCCGGTGAAAGCGTAATGCTCCCAAAGAGGGAAGGTCATCCAGGCGCCGGCCATGGGCGAGATGCCCCAGACGCCGTCGGCGACGCCCGTCCGTCCGAAGGGATCGGTCAGGTGATGGAGCGTCCAGCCGCGGGCCCCGTACATGGCCCGAGCGGTGACCGCTCCCGGAACGGCCAGGCGGCGGACGAAATCGGCCAGGACGACGGACGTTTCGGGAAGGCCGGCGACTTCGGCCGGCCAGTAATTCATCTGCAGATTGATGTTGGTGTGAAAATCGGAGTTCCAGGCCGCTTCGAAGGCGTCGTTCCAGATCCCCTGCAGGTTGGCCGGCAGCACACCCGGCCGCCGCGACGAATCCATCAGCAGATAGCGGCCATACTGGAAGTAGAGGGCGGCCAGGGCGGGATCGTCCCCTCCGGCCTTGAGGCTTTCCAGCCGCTCGTCCGTGGGCCGGGCGTCGGCCCCGGCATCGCCCAGCTCCAGACCGACGCGATCGAACAGCGCGGCGTGTTCGGCGGCATGGCGGGCTTTCAGATCGGCCGCGGAGCGGGCTCCGGCCCGGCCGAGGATCGCCCGGCACTTGCCCAGGGGATCGGCGCTTCGATCGAAATCGAGCCGGGTCGGATCGTAATCCGTTGCCGCGGTCAGCAGGATCACGGCGGAACGGGCGCTCCGGACGACGATCGCGTCGCCCTCGACCGATCGGGATCCCCCCTCGGTGGAAACCGATAGAAGCGCCGCGAACCGCATATGGCTCCCGCCGGGCCCTTTCAGAGGATCCGGGGAATCGACGATTTGACCCGCAAGGATCAGCTCACCCGCGGAGCCGCTCCGGGTGGATGCATCCTTTTCACGGGTCAGGCGGATGCGGGCCTCGATATCGGCGGCCCCCGTCGCGGTCAGCAGCACGACCAGGACATCGTCGGGGGCGGAAACGAAGACTTCTCGATGGATCCCTGCGGCGGTCGTCTCGGCCACGCCGTCCCTCAGGGTCAGGCTGCGGCGGTAATCGGCCGGGACGCCGCCTCCGCCTAAATCGATCCACAGATCGCCCAGCGTCTGATAGGAACGGATCCGAGGCGGGGTCCCCAGCATGGACTTTTCGGCCAAGGCGGAAGCTTTCTCATATTCCCCGGCGAACAGCAGGCGCCGGATCTCCGGAAGGGCGGAGGCCGAAGCGGGATTGTTGTTGTCGATCGGACAGCCCGCCCAGAGGCTTTCCTCGTTCAACTGGATCCGCTCCTTTCCGGCCCCGCCGAAAACCATGCCGCCCAGCCGGCCGTTTCCGACGGGCAGGGCCTCGACCCATTCCCGGGCGGGTTGCCGATACCAGAGACGGGGCGACGCGGCCGGGGTTCCGGCCGGCGCGGGATCGGATGCGGCGGCGGACGAGACGATCAGCGCGGCGGCGATGCCGAGGATGATCCGGGAGACGCGGTTTTTCACGAGGAGCCCTCCGGCGCGAACGCGTTCTTGTTCGGGACCATTTTATGATAGATTTTCCTCTCATGGAAACCCGTCAAAAACCCGCCCCGCGTCTTATCTGCCTGATCTTCGGCGTGGCCCTGGTCCTGACCTGCCTGCTGGCCATCTTCGGCCAGGACGCCCCCGTCGCGGGACCCGGAACCCCAGCCGCCGGCCCCTTCGACTATTTCCGCAACAACTGGACGGTGGTCGGCCTGCCTGATTATGCCCGGGGAACGCGCATCACCCCGGACGATCAATTGCTGCTCGATGGGCTGGGGCGGGTGACGATCGAATTCGGCGACCCTCCGGCCGCACTGAGCCGGCGCCAGGCCAAGACGCTTCTCGAAGGCTGGCTGCCGATCGTGCGGATCGAAGCGGCCGCGGGGGACATCCGCTACGAATTCCTCATCTGGGCCTCGCCTCTCCCCGACGCGCCCGATATCGAGGCGGCCTTCGCCGGGCCGGCTCAAGGGGAAAACTACGCCAATTGGATCCTGGTGCGGGCCTTGAACGCCGGAAAGACGGCGGCCAAGGCTTCGGCGCGCATCCGCAATTGGGTCGCCGAAAAGGAACACGCCGTCGTCGCCGAAGCCCCCGCCGGCAAAACCTCTTCCTCCAGGGCCAACGAAATCGTCCACGCCTGGTCCCAAGTCCTGGCGCCGGGCGGGGCGGCGGAGGATTTCGCCGTCTTCCCCTTTAGTCCCCTGCCGGCGGTCCGCGCGGCGGGGCTTTTCGTCAAAGAGCGTCCGCGCGCCTGGCTCGACCGGACGGCAGCCTTCTGGAGGAAGACCATGGCCGGTTCGGCCGGCATCGAGGTCCCCGAAAAAAAGGCCGTCGAGGCCCTCAGGACCGCCCTCGTCTGCCAGCTTATAGCCATGGACAAGGGCGAGATCCACGCGGGGGAGGGTTTCTACGACGAGTTCTACATCCGCGACGGCGCCTACCAGGTGATGGCGTTGGAAGAAGCCGGGTTGGCGGGCCAAGCCCGCGCGGCCATGGAACCCTTTTTTCAGGCCCGGCTTCCTGATGGCCGCTTCGAAAGCCAAAAGGGCCAGCTCGACGCCAACGGCCAGGCCGTCTGGGCCCTCTGGCAATACGCCGTGATCAGCGGCGACAGGGCCTGGCTCGAACGGGCTTATCCGCCGATGAAAAAAGCGGCTCTGTGGACCGTCGCGGCCTTGAGGAAAACCGCGGCAGATCCGGGATTCCCCGGCCTGCTGCCGGCCGCTCCGGCCGACGGCGAATATCTTTGGGAGGGCCGGAACCATATCGTCGGCTACGACTTGTGGAACCTGCGCGGCCTGATCTGTACGGCCGACGCCGCCCAGCGGCTGGGCCGTCCCGCGGACGCCCGGGAGTTCGAGGACGCGGCGAAGGGCTATCGGGCCGCCATCGATGCAGCCTGGAGGCGGACGGGTCTGCCCTATTTTCCGCCCAGCTGGGAAAAAGCCGGCACCCCCTGGGGCAACACGGAAATCCTCTGGCCCGTCCCCGTTCTCGAACCCGGCGACCCCCGCGTGGCCGCCCTCAGCCGCCACGTCCGGACGGAATACGCCGGCGGCTACAAGGAAGGAGTCATCCGCTGGGTCGCGCCCAAGATAGAACCGGCCATCCATCCTTACATGGGGGCCTACACTTCGCTCAACGATCTGGAGCGCGGCCGGGACGAGGACGTAGTCCGGGATTTCCTGGCCTATCTCCTGCATTCGACGGCCGCCCACGCGTTTCCCGAAGGCGTCCATTTCGAGCGGCGGACGGCCTGGGGCGAGACCATCCCCCACGCCCTCGGGGCCGCCAATTACGCCCTGCTGCTGCGGCATATGCTCGTCCATGAGACGGGGGATTCGAGCGGCCCCGGGACGCTGCACCTGCTGGCCGCCATCCCGGATTGGTGGCTGGAAAACGGCCACGAAATCATCGTCGAGAAGGCGCCGACCCGCTTCGGCGAAATGGATCTGCGGGTGAAAGGGACGGCCGCCGGGGTTCGCGTCGAGATCCGCCTTCCGGCGCATTCCCGGCCGGCCAAGATCGTCCTGCATCTGCCGCGATCCAGGCCGGCGATCGGCGCCCTCGCGGGAATCGAAGTCGCCTACCGGCCCGACCAGAGCCGGCGCTGGGATTTCGCGACGGTCGTCCGGGAGTACGAGAAAACGGCCCCGCCCCTCTATTGAGACGCAACCCCGAAGCCCTCCGGCCGGGGAGGACCTTCCCCTCTACGCCAGCGCGGCGAGAATTCGGCCCCAGGACACGGCGCCCGGGCGGAGGAGGCGGGGCGCTCCGGCCGTCAGATCGACGATCGTGGAAGGCGCGCCGCCGGGCGTCCGGCCGCCGTCGACGATGAGATCGGTCCGGCCTTCAAACCGGAGGCGGACCGCTTC
>Ga0182021_10002391_pt1 | contig 21852 bp, 18 predicted proteins | sample 612E3MmetaG_FD_120493 | JGI IMG/M metagenome (GOLD analysis project Ga0182021, IMG submission 120493) | Permafrost microbial communities from Stordalen Mire, Sweden - 612E3M metaG (Illumina Assembly) | ecosystem: Environmental > Terrestrial > Soil > Wetlands > Permafrost | place: Sweden... | reverse complement strand
CTATCACACAAGTATCTATGTTGGGTCTATCAGCCCTCTCATCAAGTAATAAGTCAATTACTGGAGAGGTACCTATATTACCGCATTTAATGATTCCTATTTTTACAACCATTTTATCACCAAAGTTGCTATTCAAATGATCAAATAAGTATTTTTTGATTTAATTTTTATGACTAAGCTTTTATATGTGTATGAAAGGATTATATAAAGAGAACGTATAATAGTGAAAAATGGAATAAATTAGGCAATAAATCATGCTTATAACTAATTTAAATCCTATATTTATATTTAAAAGTATAATAAAGATTTAATATGAAATATTTAATATTGGACCATATATTCAAATTTCATAAAATTCTTATTAACTGGAGATACTTAAATCTAGTACTGTAATGTTTAGCTCATTGATCACAATTCATTTAATTGTTTGATCTATAAAATGGGGTTTAGATTATCTAAATTCGGATCTTGCATTCCATATCTTCTTAAAACTTCCAACACCGCTTGGTTTGGACTTTAATTTATCAAAACTGTCAATCAAATTTATAACATTTAAAACTGCATTTTCACCATTTTTTACCAACCAGTCTCCTTTTGGGGCTTTTAGTTCATCAACTGATCTTGATATATCATTTATTTGGGTAACTTGAATTCCTAGTTCTTTTGCAAGGTCTACACTTGCGTGAGTTCTATGAAATCCTTCTACTTTTATCGATGGAACTCCAAGTACGCCTGCCTCGATAGTGAGTCCTATCCCTGCAGCGTAAATCATGTATGATGATGCGTTAATAAGACTTGGAAGTTCAATGTAACCATCTAAAACCTTCAATTTGGGTGAAGAAACGAACTTTTTCACAAAATCTGAACTGAATCTAAATGGGATGATCAGTACATTCTCATCAATTATTTCAACTTGCTTGATGATTCTGGGAATATCAACACTTTTAACATCTCCACCAAAGACCAGAACTACAAATTCATCAATACCATAAAGAGCCTTAATAGTATCTGAATTCTCAATGGACATATCATTCACATATGAGGCCATTGGATAACCACCTATTACATAAACGTTGTTTAATCCGTATTTATCAATAACATAGTTTCTATAATGTTCCGACGGAACAGTAATAATATTAGAAAACGCTATCATCTCTATTGGATTGTATATGTCTTGTTCAATATGAAAACTGGGGATTCCGAGTATTTTAGCTGCAGATATACCTTTTCTTACATCTCCTGCATTCCCACATGTCAATAAAATATCGATATTTTTTCCCCTGAGAGATCGGATGACTCTCCATATGTCTTCCATTACCAGAGTTGCTATTTTTAAATTGGATCTTTTCTGAGCACCCTGCCCCCTACTCTGGCCAATTGAATGGATTTCGGTGCAGTATTGGTCCATTAATTCTTTAACACCATGTCCATGTGTTAATCCTATGATATCAGCATTTAATTGTTTTATTATGGGTATAAATGCTTTTGCAGGTGCCATTTCTGCTATAACAGCTATGCGCATGATATCCTCCAGAATTTCTTTATTAAATAAATTAAATTAATTGAATGAAAATTATTTTTTCTCATTTGAAGCAGCACTTCTAGTGAAGTTTAAAGCAAATTGTGGGCAGGCAGCTATATGAGTATGAATATAGCTAGCAATAGTATTTTTATCCATCAATCCATCCTCTAAACCTAAAATTCCAGTACCTCGAAGAATTTTGAAAGCAAATTCGGGTTTAGAATTTCCTATATCCACTTTGGAGTAGTGAAATTCGTGACCTCGAAATATGTCCCCTTGTTTAAGTATTATATTATCTTTCTGAGCTTTTGATATTACATAACTTAAGGCCTGAACGTTTTTTGTCATTTTTGAGGGATATTTAAAAACATTGCACATATCCCTACCGTTAATGGATTTCGACAAGTACATAAGACCACCACATTCAGCGTAAATAGGATTACCTTCATTATAATACTTATAAAGCGATCTGCGCATGGATTCATTGGATTCAAGTTTCTCTGCAAATATTTCAGGGTAACCTCCTCCAATATAAACTCCGTCAACATCGGGTAATTCATCATCATGAAGAGGACTGAATAGGATAATTTCGGCATTATTAGCTTGCATCGCCTCAAGATTTTCTTTATAGTAGAAATTAAAGACTTCATCCATTGCAACACCTATTTTAACACGTTCCCGATTCCCTTCGAACCATAAAGGCTCTCTTCCGTTGGATAATTTTTCAGCATCTTTCATGATAGAAATCAGGATATCCAGATCTACATTTTCAGCCATCACTTCACCCCATTTCTCAATGGATTGAAGAATACTTTCACGTTCCACAGCAGGGACCAGACCCAAATGACGTTGTTCAACTTGTATTGCAATATTACGGGGTATTCCCCCTATAACCGGCGTATTAGCCAGTGTTTCAACTGCCTCCTTTGCTTTCAAATAATGCTTCCTATTTTTTACCAAATTTAATATAACTCCTTCCACTTTTATACTTGGATCAAGGGTTTTAAATCCTATAACAATTGCCGCAGCACTTTTTACAAGGCTTCTGGAATTCAAAATTAAAATCACGGGTGCATTTAGAGCTTTCGCAATTGAAGCTGTACTTCCAACATCTTCTAACGGACTAATCCCTTCATAAAGACCTCTTACTCCTTCTACTATTCCAAAATCAGCCCCTGAAATTTTCATTGCCCTTTCAAATCCTTCTCTGATCTGACTATCTGACATAAAGAAGGAGTCTAAATTTCTAGAATTATTCCCTGTAGCAAGACTATGATAAGTTGGATCAATATAATCTGGACCTGCCTTAAAAGGCTGTACATCATAATCATCGGACAACGCCCGCATTATTCCCGTTGAAATGGTTGTTTTCCCTACAGCGCTTCCTGTTCCAGCAATAACAGCTCTCATAGTAATTAATGATGCATGATCATATTTATAATGTTTTGATTTTTACAATAAATTTTAATTATATTAAGGTCATACAGAAATTAATGAATAGAGTTAAGAAAATGGAAATTCTGGGTGACTCAGCCAGATACGATCTATGCAATTATGGGAATTATAATGCAGACAACTTCCTATCAGGAAAAATACCCGGAATATATAATTCCACTAACCCAAATGGAGATTGTGTACCTTTATTTAAGGTCCTAATGACCAACAAATGTTCAAATGATTGTCGTTACTGTGTTAACCATAGCAAACATAAATTTAACCGGATAGAATTCACACCTGAAGAACTCACTCCTATTTTTCTTGATTATTATAACAACAGATTAGTCGAAGGTTTATTTTTAAGTTCAGGAGTTCCAGGGGATGTAGATATATCCATGGAGAATATGGTTGAAGTTGCAAGAAAGCTCAGACTAGAACACGAGTATCAAGGATACATTCATTTAAAAATTTTACCTGGTGTATCTTATGATCTTATTAAAAGAGCAATGAGTCTTGCGGATCGTGTGAGTGTAAATATTGAAGCCGCTACTCCAGGTGCATTTGAAGAGTTAACAACAACCAAGACATTTAATACAGATATTTTAAGAAGGATGAAGTGGATTAAAAGGCTGATGAAAAGGGATGAAAATCTTGCACCCTCAGGTCAAACAACACAATTCATTGTTGGCGCTACAGATGAATCTGATTCGGATATATTAGAACGTGTTAATTGGCTTTACAAAAAAATGGATATTAAACGTAGTTATTTCAGTCCATTCAACTCCATGAAAGATACTCCTTTTGAAAATCGAGAAGAACCCCATCCTAAAAGAACTTCAAGACTTTATCAGGCTGATTATCTGATTAAATCTTATGGTTTCAAGATGAAGGAATTAGTTTTTGAAGAAAATGGCAACATGAACATTGAAATTGACCCTAAATATTCTGCAGCACTTTCCAATAAAGATAATTTCCCTGTGGAAATTAATTCTGCTTCGTATAAAGAACTTTTGAGGGTTCCAGGAATAGGTAAAATATCTGCTAGAAGGATAATTGAATCTAGAAAAAAGGATAATTGTTTCAAAAATCTTGAAGATCTGAAAAAAATTGGTGTGATAACCAACAGAGCAGAAATTTTTGTGAAATTGAATAAATCCTATCAATCCACGTTGTAATTAATATTTATTTTAGAAAAAATTGTTTCACTACTTATGAATTATCATTTGACAGATTACAAAAAGAAATACTGAACCTATTTTATACTTATAAGTTATAAGTTAAAACTTATAACTATTATGAAACTTAATTATATCTCCCTATCTTCAAACTCTTCCCATAGCTCCGGATATTTATCCTTTACAGCTTCCTCTATAAGGGCTGAAGCTTCTTTACTTATGCTGAATTCGGGTTTAGTTTTCTTTAAAAGTCTCAATACAGCAGCAGACTTGGCAGACCAAAGTGATATACGAGGGTTTTTTCTAACTTCTAGTATAACATTTTCAACCAATGTTTGATCTAATGAGCTTTCAATATCTCTATCTTCAGATTTATTCTCTAAATGCTCTAGAGTCTTATTATTATCCCTCTTTTTATTTGATTTTTTTAAATCAGCTCTAACATTGACTTTTCTTTGTGGTTCATTTGATATCTTAGATTTTTGTTCTTTTTTCTTTTCATCGGTGAAATCTGGTCTTATAAGTGCATCCAGCCCCTTACCTAGTGCACTTTCTTTTTTCCGTGTAGTCATTTATTGTCCTCCAAAGTATCAAGGCTTATGATCTCTCTAGCGAGATTCAAGTAAGCTTGAGAACCACTGGACTCTTCATCATAAATAATACAAGGTTTACCATGACTTGGAGCTTCTGCAAGTGTTATATTCCGTGGAATTGTGGTTTTAAATATATGCTCACTTGCTCCAAAATACTCTTTGACGTTGCTGTAGACGTCTCTGCCTAATCTTGTTCTAGAATCATAGAGAGTTAGTAGAATGCCCTTAATTGGTGATGGACTTTTAAGTCTGGTTTCTACCAGCTGTATAGCCTCTAAAAGATCAGCCATCCCCTCTAATGCATAAAATTCCGCTTGGATTGGTATTATGACACTATCTGCAGCTACTAAGCAGTTTATAGTTAAAATTCCTAATGAAGGAGGTACGTCAATGAAAACGTAATCATAGTCTTCGGAAATGCTTTCAATTGCAAAATCAAGTATGGTGTGGTATCCAACCTCTTTACTCAGTTCGATCTCAGCTCCGCTAAGTGCAATATTACTTGGAATCACATCAAGTCCTGGAATCTCTGTGTCTATAATTGCATCTTCAAGGGCATTCTCACCTGTTAAAACAGAATATATGGTACGTGTAACCTCGTTTTTTTCTACTCCAAATCCTGTAGTAGCATTACCCTGTGGATCCATGTCAACTACCAAAACCTGTTTACCATAAAGCGCAAGGGCTGCTGCTAAGTTTACAGCGGTTGTTGTTTTTCCGCAACCGCCCTTCTGATTCAATATTGCTATTACCTCTGCCATAATATATCCTCCTATAGATAATTGTTATAAGTTCTAAATTATAACTTATAAGTTATAATATATATATTTTCATAAATTAAAACAACAATTCTAAAAAAATTAAATAATTATTTCATTATTAAGTCCCGAATAGTACCAGAAATTATGAAATGATTTCTACAATATACTGAATATTCTAACTAAAACCATGTTTAGAAAATTATATTAGATAACCATCACATAAATGTTAATTAGGGTGTTTTATGTCCGATGGAAAAATTTGTATAAAATGTGAAGAATGTGGATACGTCAGAGATTTAAAGGGAGATACTAAGCCAATTGAAGAGGGATCTTACAACAGACTTCGTTCAGGTAATACCAGAAGGAATATTAAAGAGGAACCAGTAGAATCACAGGGTACCTGTCCAGAATGTGGATGCATTGATTATGTAATAATATTGAAATAAGTAAAACTAATCAGATAATTATATTTAGGATAAATTATGATGTAAACTAAAATAGCAAATTATTTTTGAATATAACTCTTTAACTTCTGATTATCTTGTTTTAAATGTAGTGTATGTAAAATTATAACTAATTTATAAATATTATATAGATATTTAATTAATTAACCTTTTTTCTATATTAAAGCTTTAATTCAATTTTAAATTGTGAATGATTAGAATAATGTAATATAATTTATAAATAACCGAAGTTGATGTGAATGATTGATAAAGAGAAATTGCGTGAAGTTGAAAACAGACTTTGGATTTCTATACGTGATAATTTCAATTATGCTTATGATAATGGTGAAATTAAAATTAGCCAAAAGATTGATCTTCTAAATAATGCTTATGAATTAAAAAAATATCTTGGTCAGATTAGGTAATTGATAGGGAATATAAGAAATATTCAAATTTATGTAAAATTTTTAACAGAAGAAGATTTAAGAGATAATGTAAAAATAACTGAAAAATTTTCTAAATTCTATAAAATAGGATGCCCAGGTTTTTTATCTATAGAAATTTTCCGAGACGATTTAATATATCAATATAAGTTATTAATTTTTTTCTGATTAACACATATCCTTCAATGAATAATTTAAGATAGATATTAGTTGAATTGATTCTTTTTATTATAATTTAATTAATTAAAAATATAAAAAAAATATGTTTAGAAACTAACTCTATTGGCTAGTTTCACTGGCAATGGGAGTTTTCTGAAGGGCATTCCTTCTGTCTCTTTATGAATTTTCTCAATAAGATCATCAATTTTCATTGAAACTTTCTCATTAGATTCGCGGATATTTATGGTCATCGGAACTCCTTCAAGTTCCCTATCCCCTAATACAATAACGTATGGAGCCCATTCACCACCTGCATTTCTAATCTTTTTACCAACAGTTTCATGCCTGTCGTCAATATCTACCCTAATATTTTGATCCCTTAATTGCTGGGCAATCTCTTCTGTCTTTTCTAAGTGACGTTCAGCAATAGGTATTATCCTAACTTGTGTTGGTATAAGCCAGACTGGAAGCATTGGAGGTTTATCATTGATTATAGCAGTTTTCTCGAGTAAACTGCATATGACTCGTTCAATACTTCCTGTAGGACTGCAATGAATTATAATTGGGTTAATTTCCTCTTCTTCAGGATTGATATAGGTAATTCCAAATCTCTCACCACTTTCAACATCTATCTGTATTGTAGGATTTTCAATGGGTCTTCCAAGATAATCTATAGCTGCAAAATCCATTTTAGCAATCCAGTAATGTTTTCTTTCTGGTAATATCTCAAGTAGTACTGGTTTACCAATTTTATCTGCTGCAGAGTAAACCCACTCAGTATTATCATCTAAAAATTCTTTTGTTGTCCTTATAATTACTTCGTAATTAACATCAAGATCAACACCAGTTTGTTTACACATGGTGATCTGGCTGTCGAATTCCTCCATTGCCTGTTCTATATTAGCGCATACAGTGTGAAGGTCGGGCATTGTAAATCCACGGAGTCTTTTAAGACCAACTACTTCACCCTTTTTCTCTAAACGGAAACTATAAGTAGAGAGTTCGTATATTCCTATTGGAAGATTTTTCCAAGTAAGAAAAGAATCTGAAAGAATTCGGAAAGCTCCAAAGCAACAAGCGTATCTTAGCATTAATTCTTTGTTTTTTGTGCCCATTCTGTACTGACGTTCTCCAAATTTCTCTGCGTGTACCCGAATTGCATCGTCTGCGAGATCGTACATAATTGGAGTTTCAACAGGCATGGCTCCTCTTTCCGTGACTAGATTATAAACATAATCCGATAATAGGTCTCTTATAAGTCTACCTTTCGGATACCATCTTAAATGCCCAATATCAGCAGAGGGCTCATAATCTGCTAATTTCTTCTCTCTCATTAATTTAACATGCGGAGGTTCTTCCCCTGATGATTTCATCCTTCCAAGTTCGTAATCAACAAGTTTTTCAAGATCGTTTTTCTGGTAATTAAATTTTTCAGTGCTTATAATTTTTCTTTCATGGAGTATGTAGAACTCTGACTTTCCAGATTCAGATTTATTAATTTCTTTAGTTACATCATCTGGTTTTTTCCCGGCTGTGATGGTTCTGGAAAGTTCTGAAAGTGGATGGCCCTTACATGAAACTTCAAAAGATTTGTACCATCCAAAAGGAACCCTTTTAACAGTTATCTCCATTTCATCTAATCTATCTTCCATATTGGTGAGAACCTTTTTTGCAGCATCAGGTGAGCTTAATGATGAACTTAAATGCGCATATGGGTATATGACTACGACTTTTGCGCCTACTTTACCATATACATCTTTAATTTCATTAACAGCGTTCTCAACCACCAAATCCATATCAGTTTCATCTTCCTTTTCAACTGCTGTGAAGACTACAAGAGCGTTTTCATATACTCCTTCTTTCTTATCATTATCTATTTTTTCTGCTATCCTAGTTTTAGACTTCGTTTTGTATTTCAAATAATCAGAATGAATTAAAAGTATTCTCATTATACCACCTTTATCTTATCGTTAAAATTCGTTAGTATTCATCTTTTTCAATTAGAATGTGAAGATATTTATCGATTATAACTCCATTAATATAGAGTGTGATTTACTCACCTATTCATATTGATTTAATTAGAGTATTTATGTACTTTATGAAATTACAAAATGAATCCTAATTAAATTCATATCTATTCAAAAATAAAACAAATTTTTTAACCTTATAATAATTTATTTAGTATTGAAGAAAGATATTTAAGTGTCAAATACTATTTTAAAGAATAATTTGGGACTTATTTATATTAAACTGGAATAATTAATTATAGAAATGATAATTATAAATGATCTATTAATTCTTATATAATATAATATTCAAAAATGATTACAATTTAATAAAAAATACATATTAAAATTTCTAAATTTGTTTTAAATAGTTTATACATGGTGATAAAATGAGAAGTGATACCATTAAAAAGGGTTTGCACAGAACACCCCACAGAACCCTTTTAAGGGCTTGTGGAGTCACAGACGAAGATATGGAAAGACCATTTATCGGTATTGCTAATAGCTTTACAGAAATTGTTCCGGGTCATTTACATCTAAAAAGTGTGGCAGAGGCTGTGAAAACAGGCATAAATAATGCAGGCGGAGTATCATTTGAATTTAATACCATGGCAATATGTGATGGAATTGCAATGAACCATGAGGGTATGCGTTACTCCCTTGCATCAAGGGAAATAGTAGCAGATACTGTTGAAAGCATGGCAATGGCCCACCAATTCGATGGGCTGGTAATGATCCCTACCTGTGATAAGATTGTTCCAGGTATGCTCATGGCCGCCGCAAGGTTAGATATACCTTCCATAGTAGTTACAGGCGGACCAATGCTTCCTGGAGAATTTAAAGGCAAATCAGTGGATTTAATAGATGTTTATGAAGCTGTTGGTGCAGTTTCATCAGGTAAAATGAGTGAAGAAGATATTTACGAACTCGAAAGATGTGCCTGTCCCGGGCCGGGTTCCTGTGCTGGGCTTTTTACAGCTAATACAATGGCTTGTATAACAGAAGCCATTGGAATGAGTTTACCATATTGCGCAACAACACATGCAGTTGCGAGTAAAAAGATCCGGCTTGCACGCCAATCCGGTGAGAAGATATTGGAACTGATTGATAAAAATATAACTCCTTCTAAGATAATGACACAGAAAGCCTTTGAAAATGCAATAGCAGTTGATATGGCACTTGGAGGCTCATCAAATACAACACTTCATATTCCTGCAATAGCATATGAGCTCGTTGATAGTGGTGTTGTTGTTAATCTTGACCTTTTCGACGATCTGAGCAAGAAAATTCCACATATAACCTCCATAAGTCCATCCGGTTTACATAGCATGTTAGATCTTGACAAAGCCGGAGGTATACCTGGTGTTTTAAAGGTTTTAGAGAGTAAATTAAATATGAATGTTCTTACATGCACTGGCAAGTCTTTAAAGGAGAACATAGCAAATTCATCGGTTCTGGACGAGACTGTAATAAGACCGCTAGAAGATCCCATTCATACTCAAGGAGGAATAGCGGTTTTAAAAGGTAATTTAGCCCCTAAAGGATCTGTAATTAAACAAGGAGCTGTTGATCAAGATATGATGAAACATGAAGGACCGGCCAAGGTTTACAACAGTGAGGAAGAATGCGTCACAGCAATCTTTAGGGGAGAAGTGATTGAGGGAGACGTTGTTGTTATTCGTTATGAAGGTCCGAAGGGAGGTCCGGGTATGAGAGAAATGTTGAACCCCACTTCTGCCATATCTGGAATGGAAATAAAATCCGTCGCACTTATAACAGACGGAAGATTTTCAGGAGGAACAAGAGGGCCTTGTATAGGTCATATTTCACCTGAAGCTATGGTCGGAGGCCCAATAGCAGCTGTTAATAATGGAGATATCATTAAAATAGATATTTCTAACAGAATTCTGGAACTCAAACTATCTGATGAAGAGATTGAAAAAAGAATTAAAAACGCAATTAAACCAGAACGTAAAGTGAAAGGATCGCTTGCAAGATACATGAAACTTGTCACATCAGCTGACGAGGGAGCAGTTTTAAGATAGGAGTGAATTTAATGTCAAATAGCCGTGAAATAATTAGTTACGTGGCGATAATAGTCATAGGAATAATTTTAGCCCAACATATGAATGTGGTGGTATCAGGTAGTATGGAACCTGTTTTTTATAGAGGAGACGTTGTAGTTATTGAAAAAACAGATTTTCTAGGTATAAATGAAATAAACCCTGACGATCTGAAAATTGGTGATATAGTAATCTATAATGCCACTTGGTCCCCTGAACCAGTTATACATCGAATAATTGCCACTGGTACCTCAGCAAATGGAACACCATATTATATAACTAAGGGAGATAATAATCCGGTACAGGACCCTGCACCAGTTTATCATGACCAGGTAGAAGCTAAGGTTGTAACCATTGGCAATACTCCATTCGTGATCCCAAAAGTGGGTTATATAACGCTATGGATAAGAGGATTATAATAAATTAAATTTTAACTTGTATTTAGGATTAATTTCTTAAATGCAACTATTTTTTTATTTTTAAAGGATTTGAAAAAAAATAACTAGTAATCAGAATATTATATTGATCAGGATATGGTGAATTATATGTACAGAACTTTAATATCAGAATCGATTAAATCGCTTGAAAATGCTATCTCTACACTAGGCTGGGAAGTTCCAGAAGGTATAAAGATTGAAGAACCTCCAAATCCTAATTTAGGTGATCTTGCAAGTTCAGTTTCATTTCAACTTGCGAAAAATCTTAAAAGACCCCCAATGGATATTACTAATGATATTCTCGAGGTAATAGAGATATCAAAGATTTTCAAAAAGGTAGATAGTAAAGGTCCTTACATCAATTTCTTTGTTAATTATGATAAATTCTCAAAAACTGTTTTAAATTCCGTTAAAGAAGATTATGGAAAACTTGAAGATAAAAATAGCAAAATAATTCTAGAACACACTTCAGCTAATCCTAATGGACCTCTTCACATAGGTCATATTAGAAATTCTATAATCGGTGATTCTCTGGCACGCGTATTAAAATACGCTGGATACAAAGTTGAAACACAGTATTATGTTAATGATATGGGAAGACAGATTGCGATGATTGTATGGGGAATTTATAATCTTGAATACAAAATTGATCCAGAAGGAAAACCAGACCACGAAATTGGAAAACTTTATTTTCAAGTAAATGAGGAACTTCGTGCCAATCCGGATCTCAAGTCTGAGATCAGTGCAATACTAAAACGATATGAAAAGGGTGAAGATAAAGAACTTGAAGAACTCTTTGAAGATGTTGTTAAAAAGTGTCTTGAGGGTATATCAATCACATGTGATAAACTCAATGTGATGCATGATGCATTTATATGGGAGAGCCGGTTTATTAAAAACGGTAGTGTAGCTCAGATATTGAAATCTTTGGATGGATACACACAGAAGAATGAAGTGGTATACATGGACTTGAATGAGTATGGAATTGAGAAAGAACTCATACTCATACGATCAGATGGAACCTCATTATACTCCACTAGGGACTTGGCATACCATGTTGAAAAATCTGAAAATTCAGATCGTTCAATTGATATTTTAGGTTCTGATCACAAGCTTGCAATAGAGCAGTTGAAAATACCACTTGAGCTTCTAGGTATCAAAACTCCAGAAGTAATATTTTATGAGTTCATAACCCTGCCAGAAGGTTCTATGTCCACTAGACGTGGTGTTTTTATAAGTGTTGATGATCTTATGGAAGAAGCTATTGAAAGAGCCATGCAAGAAATTGAAAAAAGAAGAACAGACCTTGAATATTCCAAACGTTCGAAAATAGCCGAACAAGTAGGTATAGGTGCAATTAGGTATTACATAGCCAGATTATCTCCAGAAAAACATATAGTTTTTAAATGGGATGAAGCTTTGAGCTTTGAAAGGGGTTGTGCATCTATACAATACTCACACGCACGAGCTTGTAAACTTTTAGAGAAGGCAGGTTATAATAAAAAGGAAAAAATCAAGATTAACGATTGGATCCTTGAACATCCCTTTGAAATTGAGCTTGTAAAGATTATCTCTAAATTTTCTTCGATTATAGAAGATTCTGCAAGGATAAATAGAGTTCACAATATTGCACAGTATTCCCAGGATCTTGCGGGGGCATTTAACAAGTTCTACAAATCAGTCCCGGTAATTGGTTCAGAAAAAGAGGATTTGAGACTATCAGTAGTTGATAAATCCCGTATAACTATCCGAAACTGTCTTAAACTTATGGGAATTGAAGCTCCGGACTCAATGTAGAATTAAGTGATTTATTTTTTTTTATGAATGATAGAATTAAAGCATTTAAAGGTTTATTCGTCATTTTTTAAAAGTGTTGATAGTATTGCAGCTTGAACATGCATCCTGTTTTCTGCTTGATCCCATATAACTGACTGAGAACTTTTCATAACTTCATCAGTTATTTCTTGCCCCCTTATAGCTGGAAGGCAATGCATAACAATTGTGTCTGGTTTAGTATGGCTCAAAAGTTCCATGTTGACTTGATAATCATTTAAATCTATCATACGTTGTAATTTTTCGTCTTCATCACCCATACTTACCCAAACATCAGTATAAATAACATCAGCATCTTTAATTCCCTCTAAAACATTGCTGGTAATTTGTATATTTGAACCAGTTTCTTCAGCGAACATCTGTGCCTCTTCAAATATTTCTAAGTCAGGTTCGTATCCCGAAGGACATACAACAGTCATATCCATACCAATCAAAGCACATGCAAGTAAAAGAGAATTGCAAACATTGTTTCCATCGCCTAAATATGCCATTTTTAAGTTATAACTTTTTTTATGTTCATATATAGTGAATATGTCTGTTATTGCTTGGCATGGATGCTCCTTATTCGTTAAACCATTAATAACAGGTACATCTGAATTTTCAGCAAATTTTTGTACTTCTTGATGTTCTTTAGCCCTTATCATAACCCCGTCAACGTAACGGGACATTACCTTTGCTGTGTCTTCAATGATCTCCCCCCGGCCTAATTGCATATCAGATGCAGATAAGTAAAGGGGACTACCTCCAAGGTGATACATCGCTACTTCAAATGATATTCTCGTCCTTGTTGAAGCTTTTTCAAATATCATTGCAAGTGTTTTGTTCTTCAGGGGTTTTTTAACTACTGGATACTCTTTAAAATACGCTGCTAGTTTTAATAATTCGAATATGTCTTGTTTTGCATCGGTTACCGATAAAAGATGTTTCATTACATATCTCCCAAAAAACTGATGTTCTTTCTAAGAATTAAATTATCTCATTTCAACATTACTTAAATTTAACTATACTGATCCCTATAGTTGAACTATAAAAATCACTCAATGAAAAACGGTTTATGTAACTTAACAATTCATTTTCTGATAATTTAAGTTATAAATAACTATAAAAAAATTAAGGCCTCTTTATTAGAAATATAAATATCGCATTTAGAGCCTTATTGAATTTAAACAATTGAAATAATAATAAATTTATCTTTAATTTCTAATTGTTTCCATGTGTTTTATTCTCTTCTGGATCAGATCTGCTGTACCAACATCTCTTCTATGATAAACTTCTCCCTTAACGTATTTAGTAACATTTTCACATATCTCTTCAGCATCAGCTATACTATCACCTATACCGACTAATCCTAAAGCCCTTGATGAAGATGTGTATATTCTGTTATCCTTCTGATTGACTGCTGCGTAGTATACAAGTCCAGATTCTTCATTTATTTTAGATTCGTTCACATCAAGTATTTGACCAGCTTGTCCTGATTCAGGGTATCCTTTAGGTACTATATACTTACATACAGTAGCTTTACTCTCAAAATTAGCACGTTTAAGGTTTCCATCTACTATCCCCTGACAAAGATCAACAAAATCTGTTTCCAGTAGAGGCAAAACGTTCATTGCCTCGGGATCTCCAAATCTTGCATTATATTCAACTAGTTTGGGTCCTTCTTTACAGAGCATAAACTGACCATAGAGAATACCCTTATACGGTTCTACTTCATTTTTCACTGCTTTAATTGTATCTTGCATTATTTTAACTGATTGGTTATAACTTTTTTTATCCAAAAATGGAAGTAACCCATCTTTATCTGAATATGATCCCATTCCTCCAGTTATAGGTCCTTGATCTCCTTCATAAGCGTGCGGATGATCCTGTGCAGCTGGCATTGGCACAATTTTATCACCATCTACAAAAGCTTGTACAGTGAATTCTTCCCCTATTAATTTTTCTTCAATAACTACCTGACCATATCCGCTGATTTTATTTTCAATTATGTCTTTCGCATATTTTTTAGCTGCTTCACCATCTTCAAGATGTTCTCCAACAATTTTAACTCCTTTTCCACCTGTGAGTCCTACTGGCTTAACAACTAGATCCTGGCCAAATTCATCAATAAAATCTGCTGTATCTTTAATATTATCAAATACTTTGTAAACAATGGATCCATCAATATTGTGATTCTCAAAAAGGTCCCTCATAAATGCTTTGTCAGTTTCTATTCTGGCTGCTGCCTTGGTTGGTCCAACACATCCTATTCCTGCTTTCTGAAGCTCGTCAACGATCCCCATTTCAAGAGGTGCTTCAGGCCCAATTATTGCTATATCAATTTTATTATCCAAAGCAAATTTCTTGACCCCTTTTAGGTCTTTTTCACTTGATATCTGGAATTTAGATATTCTGGATATCCCAGGATTTTTATTGCTCATTATAGAGTATAATTCAGCGTCTTTCACTGCATTACAAATTGCGTGTTCTCTTGCTCCTGTTCCTACTACAAGAATCTTCATATTACTCCTCCTTAATCTAAATTTATAACTCCCTCACTTATAAAAAATGATTGGAACTAATTTATAATTTGTATTATAACAGAAATTTTTAGAATCATAACATTCAAAATGGAATTTAAGTTATATTTTTTAAAAGTAAATATATGGTTTTGTGACCTAAATAATGCTTAATCATATTATAAATGATTTATAAAAAGATACAACCTGAATAGTTATTATTAATAATTTATGAACGTTTTATTCAAGTTTAGAATGATTCATATTACTATCCAAAATAAATCACTAATTTTATTATGAAACTTTCTCATTCAATTTGTAATAAAAGATAATATATACATCTACGTTGCAATGTTGAAATGAATAGAAAATATTCAAATAGTAATGAAACAAATAATACAGAATAGATGATGGACTTTAAAGTAATTAAAAGTAAATAAGGTGTTTTTATGAAGGGTGGCGAAGCCATAATCAAATCACTCAAAGATCAAGGAGTAGACACAGTTTTCGGATATCCTGGAGGAGTTCTACTCCCATTATACGACGTAATATACGATTCCAACATTAGACATATACTGGTAAGACATGAACAATGTGCAGCTCACGCAGCAGACGGATTTGCAAGGGCTTCTGGAAGGGTAGGTGTTTGTATAGGAACTTCAGGACCCGGAGCAACTAATCTTATAACTGGAATTGCAACTGCATATATGGATTCTTCACCAATAGTAGCTATTGCAGGACAAGTATCAACAGATTTAATTGGTAACGATGCATTTCAGGAGGTTGACACCATTGGCATAACAATGCCTATTACCAAGCACAACTTCCAGGCTATGAAAGCTGAAGAAATACCTGGAATGATAAAATCTGCATTTTACATTGCAGGAACTGGTAGGGCCGGACCAGTTGTTTTAGACCTTCCAAAGGATGTTCAGGAGGAAGAATTCGAATATGAACTCTCCAAAGACCTCGAACTGCCTGGATACAAACCAACAAAAAAAGGACATCCACTACAGGTTAAAAAAGCTGCAAAAATGATATTGAATTCAAAAAAACCAGTTATACTAGCTGGTGGAGGGATTATATTATCTGATTCATCTGAAGAGCTTTTAAGACTTTCAGATATTATAGAAGCACCTGTAACTACTACGTTGATGGGAAAAGGTTCATTCCCGGAAGATAACCCTTTATCTCTTGGAATGTTAGGCATGCACGGCCGTAAGGTTTCAAATTTAATTGTTGATGAATGTGACTGCCTCATAGCAATAGGTTGTAGATTTTCAGATCGTACAACTGGTTTAATTAGTGAATTTGCCAAAAATGCTAAAATAATCCATATAGATGTTGATCCAGCCGAGATAGGTAAAAACGTGGATGTTGACATTCCAATTGTTGGTGATGCCAAAATTATTCTCAAAAATCTAATAGATGTAGTCGAAAAGGTTAAAAATATAAATAAAACCGAAAATGAATGGCTTAAACATGTTTTAAAATTCAAACATACATGCATTCCCCGATTGTCATATGATGAGATTCCATTAAAACCACAACAAGTTATTAAAGAGTTATCAGAAGCTATAACTGATGATACCATTGTTACTACTGATGTTGGGCAGAACCAGATGTGGATGGCTCATTATTTCACCTCAAGAAATCCAAGAAAATTCATATCATCTGGAGGACTTGGTACTATGGGATTTGGATTCCCGGCTGCTATGGGTGCTAAAATTGCAATGCCAGATAGTGATGTCATTGCAGTTTGCGGTGATGGGGGATTTTTGATGGTTTGTCAGGACCTTGCCACCATAAAAGAATATGAAATACCGGTAGTAATCTGTGTATTAGATAATAGACGCCTTGGTATGGTTTCTCAGTGGCAGAAATTATTTTACGATAAGAGAATGTCACACACGGATCTAGGACAAAGTCCGGACTTCGTGAAACTAGCAGAATCATTTGGTGTTAGTGCGGAAAGGGTAGAAAAACCTGGAGAAATGCGAGAAACAGTAGAAAAAGCCATCTTATCAGGAGAACCTTACCTTATTGACGTTATAATAGATCCTGAAGAGATCCTTCCAATGGTACCACCAGGATGCGGACTGACAGAAATTATTGGAGAGTACAAAGTCGAAAGAGAAACACCAGGAGAAATCCTTTACAAACCAATTGGGAAAGAGAAGAGTGGTGATTAAATTGGATGACAGCAGAACTCATATTATAAGCGCTTTAGTCCTTAACAAACCCGGCGTACTACAGAGAGTTGCTGGCCTTTTCACTAGAAGAGGTTTTAACATTGAAAACATAACAGTAGGCACATCCGAACAAGAAAACCTTGCAAGGATGACTATAATAGCTAAAGGTGATGAAAAAGTCTTGGAACAAATTACCAAACAGCTAAATAAACTTATAGACGTTATTAAGGTTAGAGATCTAGAGCCTGAAAAAACCGTAAAAAGGGAATTGTGTCTTATCAAGGTACACACTGCGACCGAAAAAGTCAGGTCTGAGGTTATACAGTATGCCAATATATTCCGTGGAAGAATAATTGATGTGAGTCCGGAAACCCTTACTATAGAAATAACTGGACCACCTGAAAAAATAGAAGCCCTTATAGATCTTGTTACAACCTTTGGAATTAAAGAAATCGCAAGAACCGGCCCAACCGCAATTTCAAGAGGTATTAAGACAATTTAATCCTATAGGATATTTAACTAAAAGCTTTGATTTTTAAATTATAGTTTATTTGGAGGAGAAAAAATGAAGATGTACTATGAAAAGGATGTGGATTTAAACATTTTAAAAGATAAAACAGTTGCTGTTATAGGGTACGGAAGTCAAGGAATGGCACAGTCAAGGAATATGCACGAAAGTGGGTTAAATGTAATTGTGGGCCTAAGAAAAGATGGTAATTCTTGGAAAAAAGCTAAAGAAGATGGTTTAAACGTTATGACTGTTGAAAATGCTTCAGAAGTTGCTGATGTTATTCACATTCTCATACCAGACGAAATACAGGGAAAAGTATACGAAGAATCCATAAAGGATCATTTAAAAGTAGGAAATACAATATCATTCTCTCATGGATACAATATCCATTTCGGATATATAAATCCACCTGAAAATGTTAATATAACTATGATTGCCCCAAAAGGGCCCGGTGCAATGGTTAGAAAAACTTATGAAGAAGGATTCGGAGTTCCTGGACTTGTAGCAGTTGAAAGAGACTACACAGGTACAGCTAAACAAATTGCTTTAGCAATGGGGCAAGGATCAGGATTAACTAGGGCAGGAGTTCTTGAAACAACATTCAAAGAAGAAACAGAAACAGATCTTTTTGGTGAACAGGTTGTTCTTTGTGGGGGTGCTACTGAACTTATAGCAGCAGGCTTCCAAACCCTTGTAGATGCAGGATATCAGCCAGAAATCGCGTACTTTGAAACATGTCACGAATTAAAGCTCATAGTTGATTTGATTTATGCTAAAGGATTTGCTGGAATGTGGAACGATGTAAGTAACACAGCAGAATACGGTGGTCTAGCTAGAAGAAAACGAATAGTTACATCCGAAACCAGAGAAGAAATGAAGAAGATCCTTGAAGAAATACAAACAGGCGAATTCACTAAAGAATGGGCCACTGAAAACATTGCTGGAAGACCAATGCTCACCAGGTTACGTGCAATAGAAGCCAATCTACAAATTGAGAAGGTCGGAGCAAAACTCAGGAAACTATGTGGACTTCAAAAATAATTAATTTTCTCTTTCTTTTGTCGATCCAGATGTTATATAAACTAAAATAAATTCAAACACTGTATAAGCTTTAAAAAGATTATTATCGATTTAAAATGGTGATTAATATGGTCTTTGTTGGCATGGATCACGGTACAACAGGAGTTTCCTTTACTATACTTACAGATAAACCTGTACACTTCAAAATTGGACGGGAAGAATTATCAAAAGGCAATGTTTCTGCAATTGAAATGCTTAATAAAAGGGTAGATCTGAATTCAATTGATCTTATGGCCATAACTTATGCAATGGGAGACGGTATAAACGCCATCACCCCAATAGAAATAATTAAAGATAGAGGTATCCTATCTATGGAAGGTGCAGGTAAGGTTACAGGTGGTGGAACAGCAGTCTACGATGAAATCGAAAAGTCTGGAATTCCAACAGTTGTTATCCCCGGAATTCATAAAAATACAGAAAGTCTTGATCCACGATTTAAAGCGGCTTATTCCCATCATGCTAGCTCAGAAAAAATAAGCATATGTTATAATGCATTTTTGGAAACTGGTTTTAAAAATATGATTGTTTCCGATATAAGCTCAAATACTGTAAGCATTCTCCTCAATGATGGAAAGATCCGTGGTGCAATGGATGCCTGTATTGGAGCTATGGGAATAGTTCATGGTCCATTAGATCTTCAAATGATCAGGGATATAGACGACAGATTGAAAACTGCTAATGAATGTTTTTCAGGAGCTGGAGCAGTAAAAATAGCTGATTTAAATACTAAGGTCACAATTGCCAAAGAGGAACTGCTTAAACGATATTTAGAAGGGGATAAACGAGCTGAGCTAGCATTCCAGACTATGGTAATGACAATATTGATGGAGATATATGGCCTGGTAGGCATATCAGATTCAAAACTCCAAGGTGTTATTTTAACAGGTTCAATTGGTTCAATGGAATCACCATATGACTTTTTCAATAAGATTAAGCTAGGATTAAAAGGATTAATCCCTGTCAAAAAATTACCAGCTACATCTGGTTCAGTTGGCAGTGCACAAATCGCTGAAGCTGTTTTTAAAGGTGCAAATGATATTTTAGGAATAAAAGTAGTTAAATTTTAACTAAATATTTTATACAGTAGAAAATTTATATGTATATTTTAATAAATATTTTTAAATTCATATTCTTTTAATTACTTGAGAATCAAATTTGATTCTACAGTAGAAATATATTACATTTTTATTAATTAAAATTAGAAAAAAATTATTCTACAGTAGAAATTATAATATATAAATGCTAAAATTTATGTTCAAATAACAGGGATATTTAGGTGATATTTTAAATGATGATTTCAAAAAAGTTAAAAAATGTAAAAAATTTTACTTGAAAACGGATTATTTATTAAATTAATATCTATTAAATCATAATATATCAATATGATTATAAATTATATTTAAAATTCAAATTAAAAGCATGATTAAAAAAATATTTTCTTCTGTAGAATAAGAAATAATTTTACACTTGAAGTGTATGTCTTTGTAAAAAAATATTTTTTTTATATTTGATTAATAATAATATTCGTAAGAGAATGTATTCAAATAATCTGAAATTATAATGTTTTCATCAATTTTTTTGGAATAAATTAATATGTTCCATAGAAAACTAGAAAATAATGTTACTGATTAATTGATTTTAAAATAATATATGAAAAATTTTTATCAAAATCAATATTTTATTCCAAATATAAATTGAATTATTTTTTTCTACATAAAAATAAGACCAAAACGAAAATGTATTGATTCTTACTAAATACAAATTAAGTATTATTTAAGCCAATATTATTCTCTATAGTTAATCAAGCCAGTCCTTCATAATATGTAGTTTTGATGTACAATCGAGAGAAATTGGAGTTATAGTTGCACACCTCTCTTCTTTTAATACATATACATCAGTACCAAATTCATCATTTTCAATTGGATCACCATCAATCCAGTAGTAAGGTCTGCCCCTTGGATCGAGTCTTTTTTTTATATGGATTTTGTACATCCTTTCACCGAGTCGTGTGAGCTTGATTTTTTCGCTCGAAGGATGTGATGGTATGTTAAGATTTAAGAAATCTACACCCGATGGCAATCCCTTATCAATTATCTTGTGTGTAACAGTATTCAATATTTTAGCTGTATGTCTAAAATCAACATCTACATGTCCATCATGAAACTTGATATCACCACGAGTGACCTGGAGAGATACTGCAATTGCAGGTACACCATGAACTGCAGCTTCCATTGCTGCGCCTATAGTACCAGATGTTGAAAGTTCAGATTTTCCAAGGTTTTCTCCTATGTTAATTCCAGATATCACTAGATCGGGTTTACTCTCTGTTACCTCATAAATACCAATTATAACAGCATCTGTTGGAGTACCTGAAACAGAAAATGCTTCGCTCCCATCTGGAAGATGTGTTGCAGTAACTCTTATTGGTTCAAATAGAGTAAGAGCATGCCCAATACCACTTTGCTGAGTTGCAGGAGCCACAACGTCAATTTTACCAAGATCTTCAACAGCTTTTTTTGCAGCCATTATTCCTGAAGAGTTAACTCCATCGTCGTTTGTAATAAGAATTCTCATATTGATTTATTTATAACTTAACATTCAAAAAGATTGCGTGGCAAAGAGTAGAAGATGGGGACAATTTTAAGTATATTAAATTAGAAAAGAATTAATAATACTTATTAAATAATGATAATAAAGAT
>Ga0182021_10002390_pt1 | contig 21856 bp, 19 predicted proteins | sample 612E3MmetaG_FD_120493 | JGI IMG/M metagenome (GOLD analysis project Ga0182021, IMG submission 120493) | Permafrost microbial communities from Stordalen Mire, Sweden - 612E3M metaG (Illumina Assembly) | ecosystem: Environmental > Terrestrial > Soil > Wetlands > Permafrost | place: Sweden... | reverse complement strand
TGATATTAATATAAACTAGTTAATTTTATTAACCATAATATAAAGAAAATGAATTAATGTCAATAGTTTTTTAAAAATAATTAAGCGACCCGCTGTAACCTGGGCATAGATTTTATTTTGATATAGACTAACAGAATCATTTACAAGTTTATAAATCTAAGGCGTTTGAAGTGTACCCTAAAGTGCATTCCCCAAGCTCAGAGAGCCATCGGTTATCATCAAGCCGATCCATTTAGCCCACGCCGTTTCAAATCATGGAAGAATTTAAAATATGGAGAGGCGTTATTCTACTTGTTCTATGAGCCTAAAATAAGGAATTTAATTAAGTAGACTGGGAAGAATGTTCCCTTTTTTTATTGAAATTCGCTGATTGGAGCTTCAACAATTAGGCTGAGTTTGGATGAGTTCCTCCCCCCGCTACTACACACGACATCATTGTTACTGCTTAATCCACAAATGCCATTCGATGTCCTGACTTGTACAAATCATTACACAAGAATCAAAATTAAAATACACTAACTTAACATCAGCATATAACCTGGGGGCAGGTAAATTGTTCGCGGCACCAATATTTTTAATTAACTTATCGTGCAATTTTAATGCAGTATGTTTAATTTTTGTACTTGTAATGAGATATACTTTTAGAATTGTGGGTGAATTAATGATGTTACCTCAGTCTACATTGGAAATCCAAGGGTGCTGTAAATGCATCATTAGAATTGTCTCAAAATGTTACGATAACTCCGCCGAGAAGTGTAGGTTGAGACGATCTCGGTGGTAAAGCACTGCTTGCAGAAACGAACAATTTGCCGTTTGCAAAATCGTCACGGGCTTCAAGACGCAAAATGATAGGATCCCATGGACGATACTCGTAAGTCAACGTTACCTCTTTGAATGTTGGCTTTGAAAACATTGCTCCGGTCGTATAGCCATTGGGGTCATAATATACTTCACCACGCACTGCCAGGTTCGATCTCGAATCGAGATTGTATTTGACGTAGGCAGTAACGCCCTCCCAAATATCCAGAGAATCGCTGACACGCTCCCGCCCGTAACCGGCATCTACCGCAAACGTGAGATCGTTACCGATCTGCTGTGTAACAATTAATTCTCCGACATCCTTCTTTCCACAAGGAACACCTGCGGGCTGCTCAAATCCGCTCATGCCGTTCAGTGTAATTGTTATTGCGGATGTTGGTGAATAGTTTAATCCTAATCCGACTGTCTTCGACTTGTTATTATCAATAATCGAGTCCCAGCTATTCACGATATGAAGAGCGATAGTGAAATCGCCAGTAAGCGGATAAGTAAGACGCATCCCCATGTGGAAGCTAGGAATAGCCAAGGAAAAGAGAAGTGAATGACTGTAATTCCAATTACCATTTGACTCGATCACCTCATATCCCATCATACTAGTAAACTTTCCTATATCCACTGTAAGTCCAGAGCCGATAGGGACAACCGCTGTGAGGTAAGCCTGTTCAACTAAATTTAGTGTGCTGGACGATGGAACAGTTGCTCCTGTTCGCGGATTTAAAAGCCCCTGCATTACATCGTTTCCCGTGCCGAGAGCAAGATCAACACGGAAGCCGATCGGTTGAGCCTGCTCCTGCACAGTGAGCTTCACAAAGTTAAATCCGAATTGGTTTTCATAAATATCGTAATTCCTGAGCTGGTTCATCTGATTCGACGGACTGTTAAAATTCTTGCTGTAATAAACATCTACGAATCCGCTCCAGGAAATCTTAGATACGGCCGGTTTCGAAACAGCAGTTGAATCCGCTCCCAACGCTGGCACTGAAACAAAGTGTGTTGTAATGATTGCAATCATAAGGTAAATATTCCTCATCACGATAACCTCATTTTATCAGTTGAATCAATGTACCATGCTTTCATCGATCTCATCGTCTTCCGCATCGAAAACATATTTTTGAAAACCTTCTTTATTAAATCCTCATATTCTGAACGTATAAATATTTCACATCCAAAGGTAACTGATATCGTTTACGAACCAAGATAATGATGGCTCTTCTTTAGTAGCATCTTGCATCTATGCCTGATCGATCTGAATAATGATTTTGAGATCTTTGTATTCTTTGCAATTCCAAAGATTGATATTTCCTTCCCCGCTGGTATAAAGCAAATATCAATTAAGCCCGGTCCTTGCTTTGTTATCCACCTTTTTAGAACTGACCTACCCCCGGAGTGTGTGTCAATGATATGCCTATTTATTTTCACTATCAAGCTCCAGACTATTTTGAAGAGGGATAGATCAATAAATTATATGTAGAAAGAAACTTTTTAAAAAATTAACTTTTGGGTTATTGTGAACAAGCAAGGTATTAGACAATGATTAAGGGAAGGTATGATTTATAGGCATTTCGAAGATTCTACGGAAAGTTATGAGTTGCGGTAAGTTTTTGCTCTCGCTACGGGAAAGGCCAATTCTGAAAAGTTTCGGCCTCTTTTTTTCATGACCCCGCTACGAATCCCAACCGCTACTATCTGATAAAATAAAATCTTTGATGGTCAGAAACGAGTTTGGTTTTCCTGATAGGCCTTGATTTTATTTGATGAGTAAAAGTGTTAATTTTATTTTTGGGGGAAGGTATTTGTGCAGAATTATTCAAACCGTGTTTTGGATAACTATCAGTGAAAACCTTCAATCTGTTAGAGTAATGTGTAAGCCGTACGATTTTCCTTCTTAAGTATGATTTATAATATTTTTATAATTATTTACCAAAATATTTTACAATTCTGTTGGCTGCATTTGCACGGATATTGTAATAATAAAACGGATAATCAAAACTATGGAAAACTCCTCTAACGAAAATAGAATTTCCCGGAGACCATTTATTTACATCAACAGTACTGCAAATTACCACACCTTTAGTTATATCAACACGGGCATCAGCAAAGTTCATTACAGGTATGGGAATCCCTGCCGCTACAGTACCATTACTATTCAATAGTATTGAACCTAAGTTTTTGTCTGCAGTTGCCGGTGTTTCATCTCGTGTCCAGGAAATTGGATTTATAGCAATACCACCGGGCGTTAAGACTACATTGGTTCCAGGTACAACATCTGGAGATTCAGTGTTGTATGAAATTATCACTCCCGTATCATCGGGACCTAGAGCAAATTTTAAGTGTGGATTTTGTGTAAGATATTCAGATGTAACTGAATATCCGATAACGTACGCGGCAATCATTCTGGCATACACCTGCGGATTTTCTTTCATATATATTGCTAAAAGATAGTTCAATACATTTGACCCTTGTGAATGACCTGCTAAAATAAACGGACGGCCATTATTGTAGTGCTTGATATAATAGTCAAATGCCGCAATTGCATCTTTTGTTGGTATTCCTGCCACTACTTTTTCTCCTTCTTCTAAGGATAAAGACATGCGATATACGATATCTACTTGTCTATAGTATGGAGCATAGATATTAGCTACAGAATCAAAAGCAGTCGCCTGCCTATTAAAAGCCAGGGCAGAACCTATTAACATGGAAGGATTGTTGATTTCACAAATATTTGAATCGCCTGCACTCTTTTGCCATGCAGTTGGATAAAGATAAAATACATCTACTGATTTGTTAACCATAGCAGGTAAAGACAGCCAATGTTCAGATTTTGAATAATCAGTTGCATTTGGATTAGTTATTGATGTATCGGGTGCAACAACAATATCCTTTGAACATGCCTCAAAATTCATACAAAAGACAAGTACTATAAATACTAAAACTATGTTAATTCCTGTAATTATTTTACCAGCATTCGGTATTTTATAATCAAACATAAATAACTCCGTGATAATTTATTGATCAACAATATTTCAGATGTCGTTATTTATTTTTTGTATATTTAAAAGTTACTTCTGTATCGCTCTTCACAAACTTATTTTACTCATCTGCAGTTCAGAATTTAATTGCTTGACTGGTTTTGCATTGTTCGAAAACGAACTAGTACATTAGTTATTTATTTGTATGCAAATAAGATATTCATATCGAGGCATTTGCATTAAAATGTAAATGCTTCACTGTTTAGCAGCAATCACCCGAAATGATGAAAAGATAATTAATCCTTTTCGCAGCCCGGTATTTATTTTTTAAGAAGTGAAAAATGAAATTGTGGCAATTACTACACTGTAGAAGGCTAATAGTGAGTAGCTGAGAATTTGAGAGAGTACTAATTCAATAGAATACTTGATATAAACACGAGACCCACAAGCTGATTTGTGCAAGCTTAAAGGAGGTGGATATTACTTCTGGCAAAGAGCTGTTCTATGTCCTTTGCAGAGAAAACCGACTCGGAGAGATTCGTGCACTTCTAAATCAAAAACCTGATGCCAACTGTTTGTCCTGCGTCAACGTCACTGTGACCTGCAAAGCCCGCTTCAGTGCTGAGCGCGTGTGTATATCCTAACGCAATACTCAGATGCTGAGACAAGGCAAAGTAAAGATTAAGTGAAATATTTGTTGTAAAGCGTTTCGTTTCGTCCAAATTCCTGAGATGAGTGAAAGTTTCCGCGAGACTCAGTTCTTTGGAAATGATGAAGCTGTAGTATTGAGAAACATACATTCCATTGTAAGGGCCTACTTTCATTCCGAAGCGTTCAAAAATTGGGTCGGGGACAGTAAATGTCGGAAAGACTCTTCCACCGGCAACAAATAGATTCAATTGATGCGCTGAAGCAATAGTCCAACTAGTACCGATGCCCACAAATGGGAGGTATTGATCTTTCAGCATGTGCAGTTCATACTTTTCCCACAACACTCCCGTTTCGGCTAAAAGATACGATTGGATATCCCATCTGACATCGCCACGCAGTTGAAAATGAGTCATTTTCAGCTGCGAGTTGGTTGTACTATTGTCGAAATAACTAGCGGCAAGAGATCCCGTAAGGAATTCTTTTCGCAAATCAATCTCGGTGCTGGTCTGAATCATGTGCATTTCATAATTACCGGTCATGTTATTTATGGATAAATTTCCTTCTGCATGGAAGAGAAGCCTATCCAAACTGTCGGTAGCCACAAAGGGACTTTTATTCCACCAATGATCAGGTGGTGCAGGCAGTGGAGCAGGTGTTTGTGACAGTAGCATAGCAGATACGATAAATAGTAATGAAGCAACGATAGTGAATGTCCTGCACTTCTTCATGATCAATCCTTCCCTGATAAATATAACATACCCCACCGTACACGTAAAGTATGCTATACGTGTCATAAATACACCCAATAGAGCCACGCAGTCAGGCTACCGGACTAATCCGCTTCTGCAATTTCCGATCTATTGAAATCACTACATAAATTATGATCGGAACCAGCGGACTAAAAAGCACAGAGAGGGCAAAATTTCCCCAAAAGCCGAAGAAGGTTTTTCGTCCCAGGATTCCAACCAAGACAGCTAAACCAAACCAAATATAGATATGCATCGTTATGCCTTCGCAGGTTCAGCCTTGAGAGACGCGACTGCTACCTTTCCCTTCTTGTACATATCGGAGAAATGCACTTTCATCTTCTCGATATCAAAAGTCAGGAATGTTCCGCCAGATTCAAAATGTTTGACAAAAACTTTTCCGATTGCCCATGTAATTGCGCCCGAATACATAGGCATAGTGAGTGCACTAAGGAATCCTAAGAACGGGATAGACTTGATGAAACTCGCGCCATAACGTTGCGCCAAGTACCCTGCAGAAAGACTTCCTGTTAATGCAGCAATAATCGCTCTTGCAGCATTCTCTGAAAATTGTACCTTATAGACAACTGAAAGATCACTCAGCATCTTCAGCTGAAGACCAGCGATGGCTGCTATATCCAAAACTGGAACGGGAATCAATCCGGCACCTGCTGACCACAAAGTGTACTTGTTTACAACAGAATTCGCAAGCATACTGTTGCTAAGTCCAACCGCTGGCTGCGCTGTTATTTCTGTTTTGACTTCATTCGGAATATCTTTCATAGATACCTCCAGAGTTATTATTAGTAACGATGTCCGCTCAATACCGCGGAATGGAATTTATATTTTTAGCCACTAAAACTTAACTATCTATTCAGGGCGAATCTGAAAACTGTAGACCCATTGACTTGTCGAGATGGTCGTATAAATCAGGTGCCAATTCTTCTTGATCCCTGGTGGAATCCTCAATATGATTCGTCCTCCTTTTATGCTTATTTTAATATTAAAATATACAAAATATTTTATAAAAAAGTGTTTTATAGATTTTTTATCATTCAGGTACTACAATCAGAATACCCCACTTATTTGCAGGGATAGACTTATAATAAATCCACCAATCTCTTCTTGTGCCAAACTTGCCTACTTTGATGAAACCTGATTTCCCTTGCTGCAAATCTCTTCCTATGTCTCTTAAAAGAGGCACGTTATTTTCATCAGCAAGGCTGAATAAGGATTCATTGTAGATCCATTCCGGATTGGGAGCGCTTAGAACCGTGCCGTTTGCTGATACCAAAATGCCATAACCCTCATCAAATAACTTTATTGAGGAAACTAATTTCGACAACCAGTCTATTGATATATCAACGGCTATTATTCCATGCATCGTCTCTCTTTTCCCATCAAAGGAATAGAAAGGAACTGAATAGGTGGCCATTACAATGTTTCCTCCGCTTGAACCTGCATCAAAGTAAGGTTCAATCCAAACAGGTCGATTTAAAGTCCTTGGTATTAAATACCAGTCACTACTAAAATAGTAGTCTGATGAATCCGTTGGATCCACATATACTAAATTGCCGTTTTTTCTATATAAATACGGGGCATAAAAAGTTGAATCTTTTTCATACGAATTCGGTTCAAAGGCAATACACGTTCCAAATACTTGATCATTGTTTTCTACAATAGCATTGAGTAAAAACCTTATTTCTTCTTTTTTGGGGGTTGAGAATTCTAACACATACGCCAAATTCTGCGGTATTTGTTCGATTGAAAGAATAATACTCTGTATTCTCTCAACTTCTCCGTTTAGTCTTTCCTCTGCCAGTTCCCGGGTATGTTGCTTCCACCAGTATTCAGCGGTAATGCGACTGAACTCAATAACCGCAAATACAACTGCAACAGTAACCAATATTATAATGATAGAATACAGTATCGGCTTAGATATTTTCAAAATTATTTTTGACATATCAACTGCTATCTTTTATAGAAATCATCGTAAAGCGGTTTACTCGTTATAAATTTATTCTCATATAGAAAATTCGAAACGTAATCAAAATCTGATTCTAAAAGATTTCCTTCTTTTACATTTTTGTTTGATGAATAAATCATATCGTTCATACAATTTAACATCCAGTGAGAATGCGATCTATCGGAAGGGACCTTTGCACTTTCTTTAATTTTTTGAATCACATCAAGCGTTTCTTCTGTATTTGCCAGAGCATACGTCCACCCTTCAATAGATGCCTCAACAAATTTTCTGCATACCTCAGGATCACTCTTAAAGGTGGTTTCCATACAGTATATTCCATCTTCAGGGAAATTCATTCCGTAATCATAGAAATTAAATATATTAATTTCATCGGGATTTATTCCGGAATTTATCAGACGTTTGTACTCATTGTAATTCATCATGATAGTTATATCAACAGCGTCATTGAGAAAGATATTAATTGCATTATTAAATGGCACGATCTCAGCATGTATATTGTGCTTCTTTAAAAATCCAGTAGTTAATTCTGTGGCAACAGTTCTCCATACTCCAATCTTTTTTCCGTTGAAATCCTTTAAAGTATTTATACATGATTTCTTTTTAGCGACAAACATAATACCGCTTCTTTGAAATATCTGGCCGATATTCACAATTTTCGTTCCGTTTACACGCTCCATTATTCCGGTATACAAAAACAAAACTCCGAAATCACTTTCCCCGCTTTTCAACGATGTAATCACGTCATGTGTATATCCGCCGGTCATTATTGTCACATCAAGCCCGTACTTTTCATATATTCCCTTTTCCTTAGCCATATAATAACCCGCAAATTGCGATTGAGGAACCCACGACGGAAGAAATGTTATTTTTTTTTGCTCTTTATTCTGCGGGTAGCTTACCGCTAACGGGAGGAGAACTAAGAAGCCTAATAGGAAGAACATTCTTTTTATATATTCGACTTTTGTCATTTTTACTAGCCGCTTATTTTTTTTCATCAGTGTTTAACAGCAACGGCAGATCATTCTTGCCATTACCCATAATAATAATTTTGGCATTATTCGAGTTTGCAAATTCGGAAGTCACCTCCAATCCTTTCCATTTCAGGATAGGGATTTTTGATACTTCTTCAAACTGCCTTATGCCTTCAGCCTCGATGATTTTTCGCCGCTTTTCTTTTTCTTCAGTTATGAGTTTATAGTTGAACTCTTCCGTCAACTGCTGTGCAACCAATTTTTTTTCTATGGCATTGGAAACAAGATCTGGCAACGATATTTTCCTGATCAGATAATCATCCATAACAACATTTTCTTCAAGCAATTGTTTACTGAGGTAATATTTAATTGTTGATTGAATAATTAACGTTGACATTTTACATAGTTCTTGAGGTGTGAAGTTTCCGATGATGGCCATTGATGCTGCTTCGACTTCATTTTTTACGAATGCGTCCGCATATGTGGGGCCCAGTTTCTTGTGTATTGTTGGGATCGAATCTTTGAGAGCATAAAAACGGTAGGAGACCTCTACTCTCACAGTCAGACCTTCTGTTGTAAGGATGCGCATCGTATCATTTTGGTTTTGGATACGTGTTGAATAGATATACATAATATCCCAAGGCCAGATACAATGAATTCCTTCGCCATATATCTTATCAAGCTGCGTACCAGTGAACCTTGACCATCGTATTCCCTGTTCACCTGAATAAATGGAGATAACCACATCCTTCCAAAAAAAGACAAACAAAAGAATAGCAATAAGTGTGGCTATGGTGATTTTCAGCCAGTGTTGATGCCATACCCTTTTTATGGTATTCTTTATCCAAGCGTATGCGTTTACCAATTTCTCTTTCATATCATTCTTTGGCCCACCATAAAATCTTGATTGAAAAGCATAATTATTTTTTCTTCATTTTCTCGTCGCTCACAATGGTTCCATATTCCATCTTAATAACATGATCGGCATATTTATAATATCGATCGTCATGACTGACAGCAATGACTGTTTTCCCTTTTTTCTTTAGATCTTTTAAAATCACTTCATAGAAAATCTTTCGATATTGCGGATCCTGGTCCGCTGCCCATTCGTCAAATACATAAATCGATCGGTTCTCGAGCAGCGCGACGATCATCGCGAGGCGCTTTCGTTGACCCGTAGAGAGATCAATGTCAGTAAACCCACCATCCCGATACTCTGTCTTCTTATCGATTTCCATAAAGCGCAACAGTTCATCAACCTTTTTGGGATCGATATCTTCCATCCCGTACAATTTCTGGAAAATGTGGAAGTCATAGAAAATAGCAGAAAACATTTCGCGATAACTTAAGATACTTGCCTTGTCGATCTGTTTGCTATCAACGAACACTTTCCCTTTCTTCGGGAAGTAAAGCATTGTCAGCAGCTTCAATAATGTAGTTTTACCGCAACCGTTGCCACCAATCACAAAAACTGTTTCACCTGATCTAATTGTTAGATTAAGAGGACCAAGCTCAAATGCTTCTTTTCCATCGTTGCTATGGTAGTGGAACGAAACCTCCTCGAATCGGATATTCTTGAAACCGTTATGCACAACCGGTTCTTCGCTGAGTTGTGTTTCATGCAGTTCCACTGACTTGTCTAACTCTGTTTCCAAATCGTAGATATAGCCGATCGCCATCCGGACTTTATCAAGCATAGGCATTAAACCAACGAGGTTATACACCGGACCGATGATGAATAAAACCGCAACCGTGATATCGGATACCACACCACGGTACGTTTCGCTGAATCGCGGCAGTACGAATACGATTGCTCCAAGGATGATCATGAATGCTGTTTGTGGAAAAATGATATTCTCGGCGTATTTACCACCAATCAGTGTCTTGAGGTTCTTAAGTTCCTCAGAGATCTTCTTTATAAAGGCGGCAAGCGAATTGCTCCGGCTTTTACGCAGCTTCACCTCTTTCATACCTTCAAGAATATCAGTAAGGGCTTTAAAGAAGCTGATCTCTGTTTTGTTCGTTTCAATCAGCAACGGACCCACACGTTTTGCGCGAACCAAATAGATGGAAATCGCTATCGAACAGAAAATGACTACAATGAAGAACGCGAGCGGCGAAAGCGTGAGAATGTATCCCAACACAACAATCAGCATAACCGCAGATTGCAAGGTAGAGATAATCGGAAGGGAAAATTGAGAAATTACGTTCGTTTCCTGTGTCAGACGGTTATAGATTTCCGCCTCGCCGATCTGTTCAAGCTTCAATAGATCTGCCCGTCGTACTTTATCCGCCAAGCGCGTCCTGATATTATGAATAATATCTTCGATGAACGCAATCCCATTGGTCATATAATACTTTTGTGAAATTACATAAAGAATGATCACGATGATGAACATGATCAATTGTCTCGTACTCTCTTCGTCAGCCGATACTTTCTTGGAGGCGGAGTTTATAATTGTCAATACCATCGCGTTTGAAATACCGGCAATCACTGCCATGCCCAGTATCGACCTCAGCGGTTTCTTTGATTCTTTTTTTATGAAGGTAATAACATTCACTATTATGCCTCTGAAAAAGCTGCAGCGGTACTTTCAGTTTTTATCTTCGCATGCGCCTTTGCCCCTTGGAAGAAGAAGCCAACTAATAATATACCTATAATATCCAAAACAATACTCAAAATAAAGAGATGTGCATACCCGAAAGAAGATGCAATCACACCGCTCAGAATGTCATAGAAAGAAATTCCGATAGAGAGCATGGAGACCTGTACTGCGAAATCAGTCGCCGCATACTCTTTGCGTGAAAAATCCATAAAGATAGAATAAATTAACGTCCACTTAAAGCTATTTGATAGGCCGACCACCGCACAAATGATATAAAGCGAATTAATCGACGTTAGATTTAACGCAGGGAGAAGAAACAATCCAACGGCGATCGTGTTGATCAAACCGAATACGACAAGGTTCAATTTCTGTGTCAATATTTTTAAAATCGGTGGACATACTGCCGCACCAATTGTCCCAAAAAAAGGACGGATGGTCCCGAGTAAAAAGCCTATTGAGTCGATCGAGAGCCCTCTATCTACAAGCAGCGGACGCAGCATCGTATTGATCATTGAATCGCCGATGACACAGAGATTAATGAGTAAAAGCCAGCGGCGCAATGGCTTTGATTTTAGCGTTTTAAAGCTGCTCAATAAATTGACTTTGGTTGGCACGACGGAAGTACGTGGCTCTTTGAAGAAAAGCAGCATAATACTTGCTATAATTAGTAAAGAGAGCGTGAGTAGCATCGTGGTGGTGTAACCGATCTGACCAACGAGCATGACCATACTCCCACCTGCAACAGTGCCGATAGCCATTCCCATCGTGGCCAGGCTGTTTCCTCTTGGGCGTTCGGATTCATTCAAACACCGTACCGCTAGACCGTTCGTTGCAATCCATTGAGTCGAAATCGACGTCACATAGAGTACACCAAAACCCATGATCCACCAGAATTGATCAGAAAAGTTCAGGAAAGCGATGATACTTCCAATACCCGCACAAAAAAGCTGCGAGGCAATCAACCAGGTTTTGTAATGGCCGAATTTATTATGTCCATAGGCATCGACGTACGGCGCCCAGAGAAATTTCAATACCATTGGGATGGTAAAAATCCCAAACAATCCGATCCGCGATAATGGTGCTCCGCTTTGACGAAGCATAACCGGAAAAACAATCGGGAAAAAGAAAGTAGGTACAAACGATGCAACATAGAGAAAGAAAAGAACAAAGAATTTAAATCGTCGTTGCGGGAATTCTCCCTCTTCGATAACGGTTGTCGATATTTGGGTAACGTCAGCCATTAGAGCTTATATCGAACTGAGAATGTTGATCGAAATGGCGCACTGGGCATAACTGTGAATGGATAAGTCGGATCACCAAATCCGCCAATATTTCCCGCAGTATAATATAATTCATTTGTAATATTATAGAGATTCAGCTGGAAACGTATCTTCGCAAACTCATAATATGTCACTGCATCAAATGTGGTGTACGCCGGAAGCTTTACTTCATCGGCATCATTTGCCCAGACGGAGCCTTTTGTTGTGAAACCTGCTCCGACACCAAAGCCATTCAGCATTCCACTTGTGAATTCGTATAACGCCCATAGATTGCCGCTGTAGTTTGGTGTGCCAAAGCTTTCTTTCCCATCTACAATAGGTCTAAATGAATCTGTGAATTTCATTGTTTGAGTGTTAAACGCAGCTGATACTCTGAGATTTGAGAAAATCTCTCCAACAATATCGATATCGAATCCCTTTGCATCTTCTTGGCCAATATTAAAGTAGAGGAATTCAGGTGGTGGATTCGGATTATTTTTTTGCGAAATGACATCGTACTTATTAATTAAGAAAACAGAAGTCGTTACCAAAACCCTCCTATTAAACAACTCGACCTTTACTCCTGCTTCAGTCTGATATGCTCGTTCCGGTTTTAGATCTGCAGGAATATCCCAGAGACCTAGGTCGGCACCTGGTGATAGATAGCTCCCCATATAACTTGCGAACAAAGAAATATTGTCTTGAACCTGATACAATAGTCCAAGACGTGGCGCAAATCCGTTTGATCCATTAAAGGTAATATTGGGAACTGGATTGAAAGCGGCAAGCTGATTTACATCAATTGTATTCCGTTCAAAACGACCACCAAGGAGGAGATTCCACCGCCGATTGATCGTGATCAAATCCTGGATAGCAATCCCATAGTCCTTCGACTTAGCTAATATTGCTTCATGCGGATAGATAGGAACAACCATTTGAATCCGTGCGCCTGTCGCCGGATCCAGAATCCCGTATGGCGAATAATCAAGGATGTAGTTCGTTTCAATCTGTTGCCAATCTATCACGGCGAGGATTCCATGGATGACTTCGACATCAAATAATGAATGACGAATGTGAAAGACGTTTTCAATGCGCGCACCATAATCAGTTCGTTTGGAATCAAGAGTATTGATCGGGCGAACCATCCAGTCTGGTGGAAAGACTCCGGGAGGGAATCCTGGTGGCGTTGCCCCCTGATAGGTATAATACCAATCCCAAACCTCACTCGTCTCTTGATGTGTCTGTTCATAGGAAGCCGATGCACGAATGGTCCAGTTTGGATTTATGATGTGATCGATCTGAATAATCGAGCGCTGTTGATTCTGATTTGTGCTGTCGCTATTTTCCCCAAAAAAATATGAACGGCTTGAGATCGGTGCAAAGTCCGCTGTCAAGCTACCATCCGGGCGCAGATACGGCAGCATTTCAACACCACGGTCCGGTGTATATTCGGACTTAGTAAATTCGCCCGACAATTGAATTTGCGTATTCGTGGAAACTTTAATCAAAAAAGACGGTTTGAAAAAGTATGAATTCGACTTCACGACATCGCGATAACTGTTGCCGCGGTCATAGGAGCCATCAAGACGATAAGCTATGAAATCCTGATTGAAAAGAGATCCCGTTGCTGAACCGTTTACTTGATACTGTTGGAAACTTCCCGTCTGCGCTTCGATTGAATATTCCGATTCCATTTGCGGTTTCTTCGATATGAAGTTTATCACTCCACCCGGTTCTCCCCGACCATACAAAATTGCGGACGGACCTTTCAGCACTTCGATTCGTTCCAAGCTCGATACGTCAATCGGAAGATCGCCGCCTGCAGGAGAAAGAAGATCGGTCCCTCCCATTCTGAAACCATCCTTTAAAATTGTTGCGCTGAATCCCCGGATGTTTACAACAGTAGGATGGGATGGTCCACCGAATTCAACCGCAACACCGCTGACATTGCGCAGGGCATCATTGGCATTCTGTACGTTTTGGTCCTCAATCAAATTCCCGGTGATTTGTCCCGTGCTCAGCGGCAGCATCATCAGAGGCGCATCGATACGGGATGCCGAATAGCTGTCTCCTGAAGAATAACTTTCGCGGTACCCTGTAACGACCACTTCACCCATACCGATCGGTTCGAGCTTAAGTTGAATATCCAAGGTTATTTTTGTATCGCCAATTGTTACTGGTGATCGGAACGTTTTGAATCCGACGCAGCTCGCTTGTAGCGTGTAGACGCCCGGAGAAAGGTTTGTGAGTTCATATGTTCCTTCAGAGTTCGTCGATATCTTGATCGATTTGTCAAGCAAAATGACATTTACATTGGAGAGAGGTGATTGATCATCAGAGTTAACAATTTTTCCGGAGATGCTGCCGGATTGTGAAAAAAGAGAGGAAGAGAATATTAATGTAAGGATACATGCGAACAATATCAGATGTTTTCTGCAGTTGGAAATCATATAGTCTTTATCCTCTTAATGAATTTTAAAAAAGTGGCTGTGTCAGCCCATATCTTATATTTCAAGTTTAACTTGTCAAAAGTAAACTTTCAAATTCTTAAAGTCAATTATATCCACGTCTTTTCTTTTTAAAATTGAGTTCCCATTTCAGCGGCTTGTTGAGCAGCCGCTATGCAGAGCGACTACCCCGGCAGCCCGACGAGATAGGTGAGAGGCATCGAACCATCCGGCGTTGTGGGCACCTGCCCTGCTTCCCAAATAAAGTCATCGGCTTCTGCAAACGAGGCTAAATTACGGAGCTCTGGCACTGTGTACGAACGGAGCGAAGAGACAACTCCGTCCCAAGCAAAGATCATGGGAGCCACAGGCAGCAAGTAAGCGGCTGAAAATCGTTTGAAGGACATCCGCCCGACCTTTGGAGTTAATAGGAATCCGCGTTTGATTCCGCCAATGCCCATATTGTAGGCCATCCGAAAACTCCTATTAAACGGTTCGAAGATCGCAATACCACGTCGCTTTGCCCGTGCATCTATTAAAATTCGCTTGGCATCGGAGGGCCGAAAGTGATGGAAGGCAGTGAAAAGCGTTCGCATTCCAGTGAGGCTGGGTGGAACATCAAAGGCGCTGAGCGGCTCACGGTATATCTTTACGTCCCCCTTCGATGAAAGCTCGGCTTGCTCGAAAGCTGTGACGTTGGGATAGAGGTCCGTGAGAATCACGGTCGTCTCGAAGTTCATCTCTTCATGCAAATACCTCTGGACGGCAAGGAGCGGACCGCCGCCGCCCGAGCAGAGATCGACGATCTCCCGGGTTCCTAACTTCTGCATCGAGCGAAACAGAATGCTTGCGATTGCCTGGTGAAGTGGCCGTGCTTGATCCGAGCCGAGGAAGAATCGTAGGTGATCGGTCAAGTAGTCACGCAAGACAACCGGCAACCACGGCTGATCTTCCCACTCGAACAGTTGATAGCGTCTCATCGGGATTTCCTGGCTGCCCAACGAATGGAGTTAAACTGCGCGAAGCATTCAGCGCAGTAATATGAATTTGTTGAATGCGTAAAACATCAATGCGATTATAAGAAATTTCTAACTATAGAGCATGTAAATTCAGTGTGTTACTGAAGAAATCTTGTAAAAAGTAATCTATCATTTTCTTAGAGTCAATTATTTCCAAGCTTTTTTCTTTTCATAATTGATTTTCCACCTCCGTTAGTTTACATTGAAGTTATAATCTACCGTCAAAGATAAAGTAAATTATGCAATCTGATATTGACTTAATCCATACAATAGATTCCTTGTTACAGGAAACCTTTGAACCTTCTGAACCAGGTGCTGCAGTTATTTTAGCCAAAGACGGAAAGATTATTTTCCGCAAAGGTCAAGGTATGGCTAATCTCGAGCTTATGGTCCCTATTGCTCCAGACATGGTTTTCCGCTTAGGCTCGATAACAAAGCAATTCACTGCAGCTGCAATACTTATGCTTGCCGAACAAGGCAAACTGGCCATTGATGACTCCATTACAACGTTCTTGCCAGACTACCCTCCTCATGGTCACCACATAACCATTGAGCATCTGTTGACCCATACTTCTGGTATCAAAAGCTATACAAATATGCCAGATTGGCCATCTTTATGGAGAAAAGATTTTTCTGTAGCGGAATTGATGGCCTTTTTTAAGGATGAACCTATGCAGTTCACACCCGGAGAGCGCTGGGCCTACAACAATTCGGGGTATATTCTCTTAGGGGCAATCATTGAGAAAATTACTAACCAGACCTACGAGCAATTTGTCCAGCAAAATATTTTCAATCGTTTAGGGATGGTTCATTCTTTTTATGACAGTCCCATCAGAGTGATTCCCCGTCGTGTTGCTGGTTACAATAAATGTCCTGAAGGCTTTACGAACGCAATGTATTTAAGCATGACACAACCATATTCAGCAGGGGCTTTAGCATCTTCAGTAGATGATTTGGTCTTATGGGATTCGGCTCTCTATACAGAACAATTACTCAATCAACAGTCTCTTCTGCAAACTTTTACTCCGCATCAGCTTGTTGATGGTTCTTCTAGTGCATACGGTTATGGATGGAGAATTTCAGAATATGAAGGACATAGACTGGCAGAGCACGAGGGTGACATCCACGGTTTTAAAACTCACGCAATTCGAATACCTGATGACCATGTCTTTGTGGCTGTTCTTTCTAACAATGGAGATGCAAACCCAGAACAACTTGCATTTAAAATCGCGGCAATAGCCATCGACCGGCCTTATAAAGAACCTACATCTATTAAACTCAGTTCTGAAGTTTTAACTCTGTATCAAGGTCTCTATCAAACCAATGGTACCGAGGAAGGAAATATTATCTGCGAAGGCAACAAGTTGTTTTCACAGCATGGACAAAGCTCACGAGCAGAACTTATACCGTTTTCATCAACGGAATTTTACTTCAAAGATAATTCATTCAATCGACTCTCCTTCATAAATGATTCAATTGGCACTGTTATCGGAATAAAAATGTCTAGACGTTCCGGTATCCCAGTAATCGCAAAGAAAGTCGAAAGATCTACAAATAAGATATCATAAGCTAAAGTGTCCTACCATCGATGCAGTCGGTGCATTTACGCTTGAACTATGATATTGAACTAAGACAAGAAGATCGGTTCATTTGTCTCTTAGTTTTGATATTCTCATATAATATTTTTCTTACGATATTACGAATACGATTTTGGTTCATAATGGTGTTTCGTAAATATCGAAAAGTTGATCAGTAGTGAAAGAGTGTGCCCCCGCTACGAAAAAAGACGAATCCGTTTTGAATTCGCCTTTTTATTTTTTCCACCACGCTTCAAACCCACGACTTATGATGAAATTAATTTTGAAGATGGCTTTTAAATTCCTTTGGACTCATACCAACTTCTTTTTTGAACAGCCGGGAAAAGTACGGTGGGTTCTCAAAACCAAGCTGGAAAGCAATTTCAGAAATGCTCCTGTCACCGGCAGCAAGCATATTTTTGGCTTCAGAGATCATGTAGAGATGAATCAACTCCAACGCAGTTTTGCCTGTTTCTTGCTTCAATAGATCGCTTAAATATTTTGGCGACAGGTGAAGCTGAGAAGCCATGTAGTTCACGTTAGGCAATCCCTTTTCTCCTGCTTCTCCTTTTTCAAAATACACATTCAGGCACTCATTGAATTTTGTAACCGTTATGCCTGTCAACGGTTTTCGATCGATGAATTGCCTTTTATAGAACCGCTGGGCATACTTCAAAATGGAATCGAGATGCGACAGGATGATAGATTTACTGAACTCATCCGGGTTATTGTGATACTCTGTTTCCATTTTGTGAAACAACGACCACAAGATTTTTTCTTCCCTCGGTGAAACGTGAAGCGCTTCATTGATTTCATAATCGAAGTAATTGTATTTCTTTATTTCCGTAAATAACGGATGCCCCATCAGAAAATCTTCGTGCACATGAATGGCGAATCCTTTTTCTTTCAGCAGAACATCCTGAACAGTAAGGATTTGTCTCGGTTTCATGAAAAACATAGAGCCCATATCATGGTCATACTTCGTCTTGCCATACAAGATCACACCGGATTTCAATTTCTTAAGACATATAATATAGAAATCGCAGGTGATCTCCATGTTTTTTAAGGCATTGTTTGACTCCGAAATCAGATTCAGACTGAACAACGGATTTTCCGGAGGCGGAAAACCTTCTGCCTGAGCTAACTCGCTTATTGTTTTAAAGTGTATCATATGTCTCCAAATTTACTAATCGCATTCCTTTTCTGCAATTCTTGAGTTGCCGGACTGCTCAGCCACGCTGCGCATCTTCTTGCTGCCCATGCCAATTGACACGTGGTACGTGACGGCATCCCAGGCATTGTGAATGCCGATAAAAAGCAACAGTAGCGCCACTGCTCCAACCCCGAAGAGGATTTCGCTCGTATATGCGGAAGCCATGAATGTGGATACGGCGAGCACTGTGTACGCCACCAAGGTGAGCAGGATGTGAAATAACCAATCCTCGATCACAGGAAGATAGACAGTTTGTGCTCGCATCCGTCGAGCTACAATAACAGTGTACATTAATCCGCCGATGCCTACAAATCCCCAAAGAGCTTTGACAATGCCGATTCCGTTCCATGGAACACTTACAAGAGCTGAAAGTAACAGCACGACCCCAAAGTGAACAACACTCGGTGTAGCAAATGCGGCACTAGCCTCGGCCATACGCAACCCCGGCCTTTCAGCAATGAGTGTGATGACGACGAATTGCAGCCCGATCAAGGCGCCAGCAGATGACCCGACAATAACATAGAAGTTTTCCCATCCGGCCAATGTTGACATCATGCTAAATTACTTTCTCTCGAATGAATATTAGTTTTTAAGAATTTGGTTTATTAACTCCGAGACTTTCACGAATATATTTCTCGGGAGAGATGATAATTGTTGCAATAAACGTTGCCAGACTCTTTTGTGAAACAATTGATCCTTTTTCCGGTTCGCCTTTTCGGGTTGTTTCATAATCCACTTCATCTGCATTTGTGAACCAGGTCGGTCTCAGAATAGTATATTCAAGGTCTGATGCTTCTATCACATCAGCAGCTTTTCGGTAGGGCTTTAAAACGGATTTCATGGGAACATCATAAATACCTATCGAACTAATAAAGATGAGTTTCTTCACTCCTGTTTCGTACATCGATTTTACAATGTTCTTTGCCATCGTTTCCAGATCGCCCGAAAGATTCGCATACACGATGTCCTGTCCTTTTACAGCTTTTTTCAATTGTGTATAATCTAGGACATCGCCTTCAACGATACGGCATTGGGAGACATTCTTGTTTCTCAACCGGCGGGCATTTCGCAAAAACAATGTCAGATCGATGTCATCTTTCTTTACTAGGATATCAATGACATGCCCGGCAATGTTACCACTTGCACCCAGAATGATTACATCTTTCATTTTGTTGTCCGTTTTCTCATGAACCTCGGTTAGCCCTTCAGCGAAGCCATATCAATGACAAATCTGTATTTCACATCGCTCTTTAAAAGGCGTTCGTAAGCGTTATTGATATCCTGAATCTTGATCACTTCGATGTCCGATGTGATGCCATGCTTGCCGCAAAAATCGAGCATTTCCTGCGTTGTAGGAATGCCTCCAATAACGGAACCAGCAACGGACTTTCGACCCATGATCATCGGAACTGTGTTTAATAATGGATCCAGTGCACCGAGATATCCGACGAGCACGAGCGTGCCGTTTATCGAGAGCGTCGGAATATATGGATTCACATCATGGACATTAGGAACAGTATCGATGATCAGGTCAAATTGATTTTTCACAGAGGCCATTTGCGCTGTAACTGTGGAAAGCACGACTTTGTCAGCACCTAAGCGATGTGCATCCTGTACCTTGTTGGTTGAACGCGTAAAGAGGGCAACATCTGCTCCCATAGCTTTTGCCAGTTTGAGCGCCATATGTCCAAGTCCGCCAAGTCCTATCACCGCTACTTTGCTTCCTTTGCCTACTTTCCAATATCGCAAAGGTGACCAGGTAGTAATTCCGGCACACAGCAACGGCGCTGCACCTTTCAGATCCAATCCATCAGGGATCTTCAGAACGAATTTTTCTGATACGACGATTTTCTCCGAGTATCCACCATAGGTTGGCATTTTGTCATGAGGATCGATGCCGTTGTAAGTGAACGTTGCTCCGTGTTCGCAGTATTGTTCATCTCCTTTTTTGCAAGAAGCACAATGCTGGCAGGAATCGACCATACAGCCGACTCCAACATGATCGCCAACCTTAAAGCGAGAAACATTTGCACCGACCTGCATAACGCGACCGATGATCTCATGCCCGGGCACAACGGGATAGGCAGTGCCTCCCCAATCATTGCGAGCCGTGTGTAAGTCCGAGTGGCAAACGCCGCAATAAAGGATTTCGATTTCCACATCGTTGGGTCTGGATTCTCTTCGATTTATATTCAATGCATATAAAGGTGCATCTGCTGCCTTCGTTCCGTATGCTTTTATGTTTTTCATTTCCATCCTTTTTATTTTAGATGTCAAGTTTTCTCGTACTCAACCACTTCACCATTGCCGGATCTCGATGGTCGAAGAACAAGCTTTTCTTTGTATCAAGCACAGCAATCGCATCCATATCTTCAGCGCTTAGTTCATAATCGAATATATTAAAATTCTCCACAATTCGCTCTTTCCGCACTGATTTCGGAATCGCAACAATTTTTCTTTGTGTCATCCAACGCAGAATCACCTGTGCAACGGATTTCTTGTATTTTCCGGCAATAGAAAATAACAGTTCATTTTTGAAGATGTCGTTTTTGCCTTCAGCAAATGGTCCCCATGATTCAATCTGAACTTTGTTTTCTTCCAAGAATTTTTGAGTTTCAATTTGCTGACAGAAGGGATGTGTTTCGATCTGATTCACCGCGGGGACTACGTTGTTATGAAGAATCAAATCCATGACCCGATCCGGATGGAAGTTGCTGACACCTATGGCTCTCATTCTGCCTTCACGATACAATTCTTCCATCGCCCGCCAGGAACCGTAAATGTCTCCATAGGGCTGATGAATCAGATACAAGTCCAAATAATCTAACTGTAATCTCTTCAACGATTTTTCAAAAGCCTTCTTCGTACTTTCGTATCCAGCATCCTGAATCCAGAGCTTTGTTGTGATAAACAGCTCTTCCCTTGGCACACCACTTCTTTTAATTGCTTTGCCAACCTCCACTTCGTTTCCATAAGAAGCAGCAGTATCAATCAGACGATAACCGGTACGTAGTGCTTCATATACACCTTGTTCGCATTCACCCGGATTCGTTACCTGAAAAACACCGAACCCTAATAAGGGCATCTCTACACCATTGTTCAATAGAACTGTTTGCATAATTTTTACTCCGGTATCACTTCGTTTAAACATTTAATCGCTGTTAACACTCTTGTATTCTTCGTCGGTCACAGGTGACAACCATCTCACAGCCCCTTGCTTCGTGTTGTTGGTAACAACGATATGGGTGAGACTGCTGTCGTGCGCTGCCCCATGCCAGTGCTCGACATGAGACGGGATAACGACCACATCGCCCTTCGTCAGCAGTCGTGCTGGTTTACCTCTTTCCCGATAATAGCCTTTACCATCGGTAACGAGCAGGATCTGTCCTGCCGGATGAATATGCCAGTTGTTCCTGCACCCCGGCTCGAAGATGACGTTGCCTATCGCATAACTTCCCGTTTCATCCTGCGGCACCAACATCTTCAGCCATGCAGTTCCAGTGAAGTAATCGGGGGACGTCTTTTCACCTTTCGGGAAAATTTCATTTTGATGCTCTAATATGTTCATTTTTTATAATCCTGTTCTTTTTTC
>Ga0182021_10002389_pt1 | contig 21859 bp, 15 predicted proteins | sample 612E3MmetaG_FD_120493 | JGI IMG/M metagenome (GOLD analysis project Ga0182021, IMG submission 120493) | Permafrost microbial communities from Stordalen Mire, Sweden - 612E3M metaG (Illumina Assembly) | ecosystem: Environmental > Terrestrial > Soil > Wetlands > Permafrost | place: Sweden... | reverse complement strand
GCGGCGATGGCTGGGGTTGCGGCAAACGCCGCGCTGGCGAGCATTCCGGTACTGGCTTGGCGTCGCGTTATCATCGTCACTCCTTCTCATGGGCAGGCGTCTGACGGTCGATCCGCAGCTCGTTGGCGCGCCGCGGCCTTGAGGATCGCGCGCCGGACGAGAGTTTCGAACAACGGCAGCTTGTAGGCGTTCCTGGTGAGCGGCGTGGCGCCGTCCAGGGCGGCATGGGCCGCTGTCTTGGCCAGATTTTCGTCGATGCGTCCGCCCACAAGAGCGGCCTCGGCCGTCTTTGCCCGGTATGGCACGGGCGCCGCCGCGCCGAGGATGATCGCGGCTCTCAGGCAGTTTCCATCCGGCGACAGGTCGAGAACGACAGCGACATCGGCGAGCGGCCAGTCGAAGGAGTCCTTTTCGCCTTGTTTCAGGTGAGCCATACATAGGCTCGGCGGCGCTGGCGGCAACAGGATCGCCGTCAGGATCTCATGCGGCTTCAGATCGTTCTCCCGCTGGATGTCCCGGTCCGGCGGCGCGAAGAAATCCTCGAGCAGGACTCGGCGCACGGCGCCCGCGGCATTCGTTAGCTCGACCACGGCGCCTAGCGCCACCAGCACCGTGGCGGCCGTGGAGGGATGGACGATCGCGCAGGACTGATTGTCGAAAATCGCGTGATATTGGTTTTCGCCCAGAATCGCGAAGCAGTGGCCGCCGCCCTTCCGCAGGCAGCGATATTCCGCCGCCCGGAAATACCAACAGCGCGGTCGTTGCAGCAGATTGCCGCCCAGCGTCGCGACATTGCGGATTTGCGGGCTCGCCGAGCCGCGCACCGCCTCGGCGAGGGCGGGGTAGCGCTGCCGCAGGACGGAATGATCGGCGAGCTTGGCCAGGGTGACCATCGATCCGATACGCAAGCCGCCGGCTTGCTCCTCGACCACGCTGTCGAGCCCCGGGACCTCCTTCAGGCTCACGACCTTCGCCGGCGCCAGCAAGTTTTCCTTCAGCAGGTCAAGAAGATCGATGCCGCCAGCTTTCACAATCGACATTTCGCCGTTGCTCGATGCATCGGGAGATGCCGTCATCGCGTCGGCGACGATTGTCGATGCCGCCGCCGCTGCCTCTGAAATCGTTCTCGCGCCTAGCCAGGCGAAGCGGTTCATGGCGTCATCGCCTCGCCGGGATCTTGCCGAGAGCGGCGAGGACCGCCGCCGGCGTCATCGGTAGGTCGCGAAGCCGAACGCCAATCGCGTTATAGACCGCATTGGCGATTGCCGGGGCGGTGGCGATATTGGAGGGCTCGGCAATGCCATAGGCATCGGTCGCGCTATTCCCCTGATAATTCTCCAGGACCACGACATCGATCGCCGGCGTCTCGCGAGGGCCCGCCAGCTTGTACTGTTCCAGGTTCGGATTCATCATGCGTCCGGTGTGCTGATCGAGGATGCGATCCTCGAACAAGGCGTAGGACAGTCCCATCAAGACGCCGCCCTGCACCTGGCTCTCGATCAGCAGCGGGTTCATCGGACGGCCGCAATCCTGGACCGCCACCACACGCTCGACTCGCACGATGCCGGTCTCGGTGTCGACGACCACCTCGGCGAACTGGACGCCGCCCAGATCCTGCCGCGCCAGCGCGGCGACATCCCCCATTCGCTGGCGAAACCCGCCATAATCGTCGCTGCGCGCGGCCACGGCGCTGATACGATCCGTGCGCAGAAGCGCCGCGGCCTCGCGGAAGCTCATGCCGTGGCTCGGCTCGTCGCGGACCAGGATGCGTCCGTCGCGGGCGATCAGGTCTTCGGGCGCGGTATTCAGGGTGAGCGCCGCTTCGGCGAAGAGCGATTGTAGAACCCGCCAGGCGGCGGTACGGGCCGGCGGGGTGATCGAGGCGGTGGTCCGGCTGCCATAGGATGGCGGCCCGGCTGGAAATTCTGTGTCGCCGATCCGCACCGTAATGTTTTCGGGCAGTAACCCGAGCTCCTCGGCCACGACCTGGGCCAGCACCGTGCCGATGCCGGTCCCGATATCCTGCACTCCCGACAGCACCTCGACCGAACCGTCGCGCATTACGCGCACCTCGCAGGCGGAGTCGATGTGCACGTTGGCGCCCCAGAGCGACTGCGCCACGCCGAGGCCGCGCTTGACCGGGCCGGGGTCGGCGCCCGGCGCATGCCGCCGTCGCCAGCCGATCCGCTCGGCGCCGATGCGCCGCTCCTCGCGCCGCACGGGGCTGGGGTCGATCCGGTCGCGCAGCGCCAGGGGGTCGATGGAGAGCCGCTCCGCCAGTTCGTCGATGGCCTGCTCGAGCCCCCAGGCACCGGGCGTATTGCCCGGCCCGCGCATGGCGCAGCCCGGCCCCGCGTTGGTGAACACGTCGTGCTGCGCGGCTTCGAAGTTGGGACAGGTGTAGAGCGTCTGGGCCACATTGCCGACGCCGCCTCCGAGCCCGACGCCGGCGGCGCCGTAACTCGAGAGCGAGATCGCCGTCAGAGAGCCGTCGCGCCGCGCGCCGACGCGCAAGCGCTGCCACGTTCCCGGGCGGTTGCCCGAGTCCATCTGTTCTTCCTGGCGATCGAGGATGATGCGCACCGGCGCCTGCGCCTGGCGCGACAGGGCGACGGCGATGCGCCCGTAATTTCCCAGCATCGACTTGGAGCCGAAGCCGCCGCCCATGCCGTCGACGCTCACCCGCACGCGGCTGAGCGGCAGGCCGAACGCCTCCGCCAACTCATGCCGCACGCCGGCGGTAAACTGGGTGGACATATGGACGGTCAGCCCATCCGCCCGCCAATCGGCGACGATCGCATGGGGCTCCAGGCAACAATGCGTCTGCACCTGGGTGCGATACTCGCCCTCGACGACGATATCGGCTTGGGCGAAGCCTTGGGCCGCATCGCCTCTTCTATTGGTGGCCGGTCCGCGCACATTGCCGTTGAGCGGCAGGCCGCGCGGCGCGGGGAAGCCCGAGGCATGGCCCACGGGCGCCGAAGCGGCATTATGGACCGGCGGCGCCGCCGGCTCGCGGGCCGTGTCCAGGTCAACGACAAAGGGGAGCGGTTTGTAATCGATCTGGATCAGCCGCAGCGCTTCTTGAGCGGCGTCCATCGAAACGGCGGCGAGCGCGGCCACGGGCGCACCGACATAGCGCAGGATCGCGCCCGCCGGATTGTCCGGCCCAGCGACAAGCAGGACTGCGCGAACCCCGGGATGACGCACCGCCGCGGAGATGTCGATGGCGCGAACCTCCGCATGAGGCAGGGGCGAACGCAGGATCCGGCCGTACAGCATGCCCGGAAGATCGATATCCACGGTGAAACGGGTCGCGCCGGTGACCTTGGCGCGACCATCCTGCCGCGGTATCGGCTTGCCGATTATGGCCAATGCGGCGTTGGGGGGCAGCGGCGGCGGCTCGTCGCGCGGGACCTGCCGCTCCACCGCGCCGAGGCCGACGCTGGCGATGCCGGATGGGAATGTCTCGGTGCGTGTCGTCCCGTCGGCCGCCATGGTCAGGCCTTTCGCGCTTTGGCGGCCGCCAGGGTGGCGGTGACGACATGCGGATAGACGCCGCAGCGGCAGAGGTGGCCGCTGATCGCCGCCTGGACGTCCTCGGCGGTCGGGTCGGGTGTGCGCTCCAGGAGCGCCGCGCAGGTCATCACCATCCCAGGCGTGCAGAAGCCGCATTGCAGGGCATCGTGCTCGATGAAGGCGGCTTGCACCGGGTGAAGCTGGCTACCGCTCGCCAGCCCCTCGATCGTCGTCACGCCGCGCGCGCCGACCTCGATGGCCAACATCATGCATGAGCAGACGGGCAAACCATCGAGCCAGACCGTGCAGGCTGAACAAGCGCCGCGATCGCAGGCGATCTTGGCGCCCGTCAGGCCAAGGGGGCCGCGCAAGGCCTCGGCCAGCGTCATCCGCGGCTCGACTTGAAGGGTCCGAGTCAGGCCGTTGATCTCGACAGTGACCGGAACAGCTCCCGGTCCGGTGACCGTCGGGCCGCTGCCGTCCCCCGCTTCCGCCCGCCCAACGAGCGCCGACGCAACTTCCGTCAAGGTTGCCCCCGCAGTCGAGAGCGCGGAACCGCGAAGAAACGAGCGGCGCTATAGGGCATGCTGCATACCGCCTCGAACAAGAATTGGCATTTTTCGGTCCCGTTCTGGCTGCTGCCGCTCCGACAGTAACACAAACGCGCCCGATCCATCGAGGATCCGAGAAGGGACGTGAGAAGCCATGACCCTTCGGATCCAATGTTATTGATGACAGCCAAATGGGCGCGAGGGCCTTGATCCAGGTCAAGGCCATCTGGAGCGGGCTCGGTCTCGCGTCAGGCTTATATTGCGAGAGCGTCCACGCTTCCGGCGTCACGGCCGCTTCTTGAGTCCCGGAATGTAACCGACGACGGCCGTGATCTCATGGGATGGGTGACCGGAACAATGGTGGCGTTCACCCAAGTTTCTCGGCTCAACGCCAAAGCGGCGATTTGGGCGGCTGTCTCGGTGTTGCCGAGCGGGCTGTCGGCGCTGGTCAGCGCTTGGCCGTCCTGGATTTCGGCTCGCCAACGGATTGGCTATGCCGACCGGCGACTCTGGAAATTTGGTCGACGCATCGCAGTCAGGTTTTTGATAGCGGCCGGGTCCGGCATTCCGATCAGCGGCAAGACCGGCGAAAAGACCACACCCCGGAAACCAGAAAAAAAATCTATTAAAACAATAGGTTGTGGAAAGAAACTGGCGGAGGACGCAGTCTGGAGCGAACCGCTCTCCATGTCAAAATCCCTGGTTACAGCGAAAATAGCAGGGAATTTGACGATTTTCGGCTTTCCCGCAGGTCACTTGACCAGATAATCGTCGAAATTCCAATGGCTTGGCGAGAAATTCCATGACGTAACGAACAGGGAATTTGATTACGAAAACAGGGAACCCAGGGCCGCTAACAGATCGTGTCCCGTTGAGTGGTGTAGGAGCGCGGTGGCGCTCGCGATGTCCGGCGGGTTTGGCCGGGTTGTCAGACAGCCAGGGCTGGCAGCGTGATGATGGGATGATCACTCAAAGGGGCGATAGTTTCCAGTGTCATGTATCGGGCGCGCTGAACGGCCCATTCATCATTCTGTTCGAGAACCAGAGGCACCCAGAAGCGAGGAGGCTGCGTGGCTGGTCTCATAAGGTGCTCATTCGGGCGGCACTTTGCCGCCAAATTGTGCGCTGCACCATAATTGACGCACGTCAGTTCCCAATGCGCGCGAGGCATAAAGGTTTCGTAGCCCAACCATACTGTGGCTTCAGATATTATCGGCTGCTTATTGCCACTCTGGCACGCTCTTTGCACTCAAGAATTTGAAATGGGCGTCTAGGGTTCCGGTTCCGTAAAAGGAATGTCTGGACCGAGAGATGCCATCCGGAAGCGAGACAGCATCCGGACACACGGCGGGATAAAAGCCCGGGAGATCAAGGTCGAAGAGGCTCAGGCGTCTTCGGAATGGTCTCCCGCGCGACAAAGCTGGAGCCGTTCCCACTGAGCCTCACTAAAATTGGAGGCATATTGGTGACTAAAGCTTTTCGCAATCTTAATCTGCTCACGTGCTCGACCGCGATCATTATGTGCATTGCCGCGACGGCATCGGCCGACCCCGCGCAAGCGACGTCGAACGAGCCGGCTTCTCAGAACAATTCAGAACCTCTTGAAGAGATCGTCGTTACCTCGCAAAAGCGCTCCGAGAATCTGAAGGAGGTTCCGGTCAGCATATCTGTGTTGTCCGGCGCGACGTTGAACAGTACGGCAATCAGCAATGTCGACGATCTGTCTCGCGCTGTGCCAGGCCTCTCCATTCAAGCGAACGGCACCGAAGGAAACGCACAACTGCAACTCCGCGGTGTCAGTTCCACCGCCGGCGATTCCACGATCAATATCTATCTCAATGATACGCCGATCAGCATCAGTTCCCGGTACGGAGGCGCCACCCAACCGATCCCGTTTGATTTCGCCCGGGTCGAAGTGCTGCGCGGACCGCAGGGAACACTCTATGGCGCCAGTTCGCTGGGCGGCACCATTCGATATATCCAGAACAAGCCCGATCTCGAATCCTTCGGCGGGTTCGTCGAGGGCAATCTCTCGGGCACGGATCATGGCGGGGTGAATTACGAGCCGTCAGCTTTGGTCAATATACCGATCGTCGAAGATGTTTTCGCCATCCGCCTGGGGGCGCTCTATGGCAGCGACAGCGGCTGGATCGATAATTACAACGGCAACGGCGATATCGCTCAAAAAGGTGTCAACAGCGATCGGAGAGAGCTGATTCGCTTTTCGGCTCTCTATCAGCCGACCGACGATCTCAGCATTCAGGCCAACACCACCTATCAAAGGTTCGATACCAAGGATTCCTCGAGCTTCTACACCGCCGCCGGCGCCGCCAACTCCACCGGCTCGGGCACGGCGCCCTATCTCGTGACCACCGGCCTGTTCAAACAAAGCAAGCTGATCCAGGAGTCGGCGCGTGACAACGTCGTGGTGTCCGACGTCGAGGTTAACGCCAATCTCGGCTTCGCCGAGCTGACCTCGGTCAGCAGTTATTTCCGCCGCACCAACCCTCGGGTCATCGACGGCACCTATTATAACAGTGGCGCTCTGGCCAATTACTTTCTGCCCGCGCAGTTCGCGCCGACGGCGTCCGTCGCCTTTTCGCCGTCGCCCGTCAACCAGCAGTCGAGCTGGAACAACTGGTCGCAGGAAATTCGCCTCTCCTCTCAGGCCGACGCGCAATCGCCGTTCAAATGGGTCGGCGGCATCTATGTGTCCGCCGTCCATTCCAGCCAGTCACAGATCGATCCCGACCCCACGATTGCCCGCAACTTCCTGGCGGCCTATGGCGTGCCGATCGGAACCATCTCGGAGGCGCTTGGCGGCGCGCCGAACGATCCGTCCCTTTTCAACCCGATCTACGCGTTCGGCGAGGATGAGAAGACGGACCAGTACGCGGCGTTCGGCCAGGTTACCTATGACATCCAGGACAATCTGCATTTGTCAGGCGGCCTGCGCTATTCCTTGGCCCGTGATGTCGATATCGCCAAGAACGCGCAGAATTCATTTTACGACCTCGGCCTGCCGGCGGAAGCCAAAACCACGATCAAAGCCTATTCGGCGACGCCGCGCTTTTCACTGTCTTACGATATCGACAGTCTGACCACGATCTATACGACGGAAGCCAAGGGCTTCCGGCTCGGCGGACCGGCCGGATCCCTGCCCAACGGTCCCAACAACAGCTGCCAGCCCAGCTACGAAAGTCTGGGCCTGAGCGGCGCGCCCGGAGCCTATGGTTCGGATTCGCTGTGGAGCTATGAGGCCGGGGTCAAATCCACCCTCGCCGACCGCAGTCTCTCGATCAATGCCGCGGGTTATTATATTGAATGGTCGAAATTGCAGCAGGGCGTCAATCTGCCGAGCTGCGGCTTCAGCTTCACCGCCAATGCCGGCGACGCGGAAATCTATGGCAGCGAGATCGAGCTGGTCTACGCACCACAATTCCTGAAAGGGTTCAAGCTGGGTGTGAGCGGCAGCTTCAACCATGCCGCGTTCACCAAGACCACCGTGCCTTTCGCCCAAGTCGGCCAGAAAGTCGAAGACGTCCCGGAGAGGACCGCGAGCATCTTCGGCGATTATGATACGCCCCTCTTCGACGACTGGGAGGGCTTTGCTCATATCGATTACGACTTCACCGGCCATTCGCATGGCGCTTTCCAGACCAATTTGCCCAATTATGAGAACAAGGCATACGGCGTCGTCAACGCGCAGTTGGGCATCGATACCGACACCTTGAAGATCTATCTGTTCGCAAAAAATCTGCTCAATGACCACACGATCTATCAACAGCCGACTGTTGCATCGGTCACTGAAGGCTATACGGTTCGTCCCCTCACTGTTGGAGTTTCGGTAAGACGGGATTTCTGATGAATTTTCGAGTGTAGCTTCCACCATGTCCTGTTCAAAGGGTGCGATACTATGAAAAAAATCGTGTTCGATCTGCTGCCACCGGTGACCGTCGCATGTGTCGTATTGTTTTGGGGCGTGGCCCCGGCTTGGTTTGTCGATGAGCCGTGGTCTCTCGTATTGGTGACGTCCGTCGCATTGATTTTCGTTCAGGCGCTGGAATTCATCCATGAACGACATGCCGGGTGGCGCATAAATAAGCGGGAAATAGTTACGGATATATTTTATGTAATATTTGGAAGTACTGTTATTCAGTGGCTCACGACCAATATTGCTGAGGATCCGCTGAAAGCTGTGAAGCATTCTTTGGGCATAGAGACTCCCTGGATCATGCATATGCCATATCTTCTGCAAGTGTTGCTTGTCATGGTGCTTTTTCAGTTCGGCCAATACTGGATGCATCGGCTGATGCACAACCAGTCATTCTTTTGGTCGACGCACGCTCCCCATCATCACATCACCCAATTGAATGCACTGAAGGGATATGTGGGCAACCCTCTCGAGTTGTTCCTGATCAGTCTTAGCGTGGTTGCGCTGTTCGACTTCCCGCCAGCTGCCGTGTTTGGCGCGTTGAACGCCACGGGCATCGTGGCAATGTTTGCCCATGCCAATGTGCGCTCCGATCCACCACGTTGGTATTCGTTCTTTTTCACGACGATCCGGCACCATAGTCTCCACCATACGGCTTTGAGTTACGAAGATACCCGCTGCAATTACGGATGCGCGATAATCCTCTTCGATCGCATCTTCGGCACGTATCGGGAGGGCGAATCAGAAATCGTGGGCCAAGGCGAGCGTGTAAGACTGTCCATCCGGGAGCAATTCCTTTTCCCGCTTCGGCCATTGATCGCGATGATCAAAGCAAAGGGTGAAGCGGCTGCACCGGAGGCTGGTTGATCAAGCGGAAGCGACCTTTGACGCTTTTTCGGGTTCCGGGAGGTGAACTCCCAATATCTACGAGGAGGGCGCGTCATGGCGGGTCGATTTTTCCCTGCAAAGTTGCTGGGGCCGTCCCTTGGCTGACGCCGGGCTCCTCCTCAAGGCTGACAAAATCCTGGCGGCCGCCAACGCGGCCGGGGCCGGAGCGATCCACCCCGGCTATGGTTTCCTGCCGGAAAACCCAGGCTTCTCCAGCGGCCAGACCCTCGCGGTCTTCCGCCCGGAGTAATGTTGGTCCAGCCCCTCGATATCGGCGGCTCGCGCAATTGGTTTGCACGGAATCGCGCATGACACCTGCCTATTTCCACATCACGACGGGTGCATCTGCTGAACAAAAGGGCAAGAATCGACCAATTACGTGCGCGGGGGCAAGGAAATGTCAGCTTTTGATCTGGCGCGGTTTTTGCAATCCTATTCGATCGAAATGGGCGTCTAGAGTTCTGATTCCGCTTGGAATGAATGGTCCGGGAGATGCCATCCGGTTGTAGGTATCCTAGCGTTGAATTGGATATGTGAGGCTAAGATGGACGGGGTTCGCGTAGGCACTAGGGTGATCGGAACACAGGCGCCGGTGACCGTGGGTTGGGAAAACATCCCCAAGGTGGAAGGCGGCCCGGTGAAGCGCTTCATCTTCACTTGGTTCCAGCCCACGATTCTGCTCGCGCTCGTCGTTTTCTGGTACTACGCGCCCAATTCCATCGCGAAGGCATCGACCGCCATCGGTATCGGCATAGGTTTCAACGCCCTGCTCCTGGTACTCGAATGGGTAAACCCGCGATACGAGAGCTGGCGACTAACTTGGAAAGAATTGGCGACCGACCTGTTCTTTGTTGGGCTCGGCTACACGGTAATAGACATCGCCAGTTACTACATCGGCAGCGATGCGTGGGCAGACGCCGCCTTGAACTATTTAGTGTATGATCACCTCGGTTGGTTCATGACCTTGCCGCTGCTGGTGCAAGCCCTGCTAATCTTGTTCATTTTCGATTTCGGACAATATTGGATGCATCGAGGGATGCATAACTGGTACCCGCTGTGGCTGCCTCATTCGGTGCACCACTACATTACCCAATTGAACATCAACAAGGGGGCGGTGGGTAATCCGGTGGAGCTCTTTCTGATCGGGCTTGGCATCGGCGGCTTCTTCGACTTCCTGCCGCGAGGCTTCCTCCTCTCCGGCGGTATCAGCATGGCGATTTCAGCCTACGCCCATATCAACGTCCGCTTCAATTCGCCGAGATGGTGGCGGTTCCTGTTCAACACCACCGAGCATCACAGCCTGCATCACTCGCAAGACTATGAGGCGACCCGGAGCAACTATGCCAACACTTTGATTTTCATCGACCGCATGTTCGGCACCTGCATTGATGGCGAAGCCGAACTGCTGGGCATGGAAGGCGGTCGCCGCATGTCACTCCGCGAACAGATGATTTATCCCTTTGCAGAGGGCTGGAAGGCGATAAGGGGCCGGCTGGACCCGTCCGGGAACTGGCCAACCCTTGGCGGTGGCAGCCGAGTGATGGGAAATGCTCCGCACGCGTAGCCTCTCTCTCCTCGGCCATGATGCCGAGGCCACAAGCGCGGTCATGCGCGGGCCGTCCCTGGCTTTGCCGCCAAGGGCTGAACGGAAACAGGTCTCCCGGATGGAAATTGCATGAGCCCGCGTTTCATCAATTGGATTTGGCAGGTTAGGGGCAGCCTGGCGCTTGCTCCTGGGCAAACGAGCGATGACGCCTTTGACAGGCTCGACCCTCTGTTCCACCAGACCGGCACCAGTCGCGATCGGGCAAACGACACGCTGACGTTCCAGAAAAAGGATCAGGCGGCTCAGGACAAGATGTCTGTGTTTGACGGCGGTGTCTTGCGCATCGAGAAAAGCGTTGCCGGGCCGGTACTGCGCTATCATTTGACCAGCCGGGCGTTGCTGTTCTGCTTTCTGGCGCCGCTGCTGTTTCTGGCACTGGCTCAGCTAACCATAGCCGTGAATAACTTCTACGCACCGGGAACAAGTGCCGCGGATAAGTTGGCAGCGGAAAAGGCAGAGGCGAAGAAGAAGGCCGCTGATGAAAAAATGGCGAAGATGCCGATGAACCCTATCGACAAAGCCCTAGGCGCACCCGCTCCCAAGAAGCCGGGAACGGAAGGTAAGGGCGACGAGGACGACAAGAAGCCTACGCCGAAACCCGCTTACGTTTTCGCGGGGATTTTCGCCGCGCTCTATATCGTCGGACGGATTCTCGAAGATCGACTGATCAAGTCGCTATTTAAGAAAAGACTGCTGAGCTCATAACCTTAATCGCGATGATTAAAGCGCGGCAGACCCAATCTGCAGTTGCGTGATCAGGGCTGGAAGAAACCCATGACAATCGGCCTAGTCCCCAAACATTCGTCCATGGGAGCTTTCATTGGAGGACTCCTACTGACCCTCTGCTTTAGCTACAGTAATGCGACGTGGGCCGCTGCACCAGACAGCGACGCTTCAGCGCGGCAACCGGTTCCAACTCGGGCAGAAATCCGGCCTATGTCCGAGCTTAAGGTCACAGCCACCATACCGATCGCGAAGCAAGCCGATTGGGTTAAGGTTACTCCGACGGCTGTGTGGATAGGCAGTAAAGGTCCATACGCCGTCAGTGAGATCGATCCTCAGACCAACCAGGTGTCAAGAGTAGAGCTGCCAGGTGACCCGTGCGCCGGCCTCGCAGCGGATGCCGAAAATTTATGGGTGCCACTTTGTGGCAAGACGCCCAAGCTTGCACGAGTCGATCTTAGAAAGCGGGAATTGACCGGTGTCTTCAACGTAGGTCCCGCCGCCGCAGAGGGCGGAATTGCCATCGGCGCGGGCAGCGTTTGGATGATCGTCGATAACAAAGGCTCAATGGCCCGAATTGACCCTGCCAACGGCTCCATCGTTGACACAGTGCATTTGAAACCCGGCTCCTTTAACCCAGTCTTTAGCGAGGGACGAATTTGGGTGACGCGCGCAAATGGCGCAGAATTGACGAGCGTCGATGCAACCACGGGCAAGATTTTAGGGCACGTCCCCGTCGGACGTCACCCGCGCTTTCTGACTGCGGGCGCAGGCGGGGTCTGGACGCTGAACCAGGCGAAAGGGTCCCTCAGCCGTATCGATGTTGGTCGGCAGCAGCATGTTGTTACTTTGCCGCTACATGTTCCCGGCGCCGGCGGAGACATCACCTACGCCGATGGTGAGGTCTGGGTTACAATGATGAAGACCCCGCTGACTGTCGTGGACACCTCCCGCACCCAAACTCTATGCCAGTGGAAGGGGGCCGGCGGAGACGCCGTAGGCGTGGGACACGGATCTATCTGGCTGACGAATCTTCGCCGCGGGACGGTAACGCGTATCGTCCTGAGCGACGTTCCTAAGGGCTGTCGCGCGGCAGCTAATAGATAAACTCGCATCACCCGCCGCGTATCTGTCAAAAGAAGATCGGTCATGCGGCTGCCATGCTCGGGCGAAGTTTGCGCTTGCGCTACTGCGCCAGCTGCAGTCGCCTAGCAACTGTTAGTCGAATTCGGACGGCAAGCCGTTGCCATGGGCGTGCAGCTCAAACTAACGAGCGGCCGACGCGCATCGCACGAGCGCTCGAAGAGCTCGGCCGGATCATCAAGACGCTGCATTTATTGAACTATATCAACAACGAAACCTATCGACGCCGCATTCTCACCCAGCTGAACCGGGGCGAAGGTCACCACCAGCTCGCCCGGATCGTCTTTCACGGCAAGCGCGGCGAGCTGCGGCAGCGCTATCGCGAAGGCCAGGAGTGTGATTCAACATTGAATTGGGACCCCATGCGACTTTGCTCTAACCAATTGATCTAAAACTGATAAACTGGGTCGCTCCGGGGTCCCAATCGGCGCCGATCGGGACCCCGGAGTAATCGTGCTTTCTTATTTAATTCCAAAAGGTTGTCGAACTTTCAGAGGGGGCCCTGTTCGGTGCCGAATCACAGGTAAGCGGCTTGTCCCGCATCATGCCAACAAAAGGGGCATTCGCTATCGCCACTATGTCTCCGCGGCCCTGATCACGGCGGCGGATCGTCCTGACGGCTCTAGCTGGCGGCTTCCGGCGACGGAACTGGAGCGCACCGTCCGCGCGCTCATCAGGCTGACGTTGCAGGATCAGACGGCGGTCGTGCGGGCGTCCCAGGAGGCAGGGATCGACACGAAGCACATCCCAACGATCCTTGACCGGGCTCAACAGCGAGGCATCCGGCTTGACGACGAAACCGAATTCCCGCAACAGATCATTGATCGGGTGACACTCCAATCGGACGGGATCGCGCTGACGCTGAGGTTGGTTGACGGGTTGCCGAATGACGTGGAGCCGCTGTTCGTCACGCGCCATCACCATGCCGAGATGAAGCGGCGGGGGCAGGAGATGCGCATTGTAATCGATTCCCCCGGTGAGATCGGCCGCGCCGCAGATCCAGTCCTGGTTAAGTCCGTAGCGCGGGGACATCGCTGGTTCGACGAACTCGTTTCCGGGCGAGCTCCATCGCTGGAGGCACTGGCCGCGCGCGAAGGCATCAAGCCGCGCTACATGAGCAGGCTCATGCGCATGGCTCTCCTGGCGCCCGAAATCGTCCAGGCGATTGTGTCCGGTCGGCAGCCGGTCGAGCTCACGGCCGACGTGCTGACCTACCCCGACCTGCCGATCGAATGGGCTGCGCAAAAGGCGCATCTCGGGTTTCAGTAAGATTCTGAACTCTATTGCGATCGCTGCATCTTCAGAGAACCGCACCACGAAAAATCGCCGCGGAGATAAACGGGCGTCCCGGCGGCGAAGACGGCCAAATCTCGGGTTCTCTGGTTCGGTTGTCGCGCGGGAAAGGCCGGAAACCGGCCGTTTTTCGGCGAAATACCCGAAACTCTCTCACGAGCCGGAATGATTGGCGGGCAGTACACGATTCGAACTTGCGAGACGGAAGCCGAATCTAACCTTCGGAAATGTGGCGACAATGTCGGAGGCCAATTCGACCGGAGATAAAGCTGTTACGGAAAATGCCGAAATCCGGCCGATTCGGCTGCAATCGCACCAGAGAATCAGCTCATATTTTAAGCGAACAAATTTCCGCAACGCATTGATATATAAGGCTTAATGGCGGAGGGAGGGGGATTCGAACCCCCGAGACGGTTTCCCGTCTACACACTTTCCAGGCGTGCGCCTTCAACCACTCGGCCACCCCTCCTATGGAAGCGGGACGGTAAAGCACGAGATGTCGTACCGCGCAACCACCCCAGCGCCACGCGGCCGCTGTTAGTCCAATAACGCGTCCACCGTACGGATCAGCAGCGCCAGGTCCTGCGGCCGGGACAGGCGATGGTCGCCGTCCTTTATCAAGGTGATTTGCACGTCCGCGCTGACCAGGCGTTCGGCCGTCAGCAGGCTGTGCCGCCATGGCACGTCCGGGTCGCACTGGCCGTGCAGCAGCCGCACCGGACCCGCGAACGGCACCGGCCGGTCAAGCAGCAAATGCCGCCGGCCTTCCTCGATCAGACGGAGCGTGATCGGAATCGGGTCGCCATATTGCGAGGGCGGCTTCAAAATGCCGTCGCGCAGCAGCGTGGCGCGATCGGCGTCGCTCATGCCGGCCCACATCAGCCGTTCCGTGAAGTCGGGCGCGGCGGCGATGCCGACCAAGGCCTTGACCCGCTCCGGCCGGGACAGCGCCAAAAGCAGGGCGATCCCGCCGCCCATCGACGAACCGACCAGGATCTGCGGCCCCTCGGTCGCCCGGTCGAACACCGCCTGCGCGTCCCCCAGCCAGTCGCCGACTGTGCCGTCGATGAACCGCCCCTCCGACATTCCGTGCCCGCGATAATCGAACCGCAGGAAGGCCTGTCCGCGCGCGCGCGCCGCCGCTTCCAGCGCGGTCGCCTTGGTGCCGGTCATGTCGGAGCCGAAACCGCCCAGGAACACGATTCCCGGCGACCGGCCTTGCGTGGCGCGATAGGCGAGGCGGGGAAGGCCGGTCCTTTCGATCCAGCGGATCGGTGCTGCGTCGATATCGGTCATGGCGTGCTCTGGTTCATCATCGTTCCCGTCGCTATAGCTGATGCAGCGCGGCGCCGCGATTCGGCGAATAGGGCGCGGCCCGACAAATGCGATATTTCTGGGGCGATATTTCAGGCGTGTTGTCAGCATCGAGGCCAATGTCGAGCAGTTCCGACTCCATCTCCGACGCTCCGGCTGAAAAGCTGGTGCGCGCGGATGGCAAACCGCTGACCATCCTTCAGGTCCTGCCCCGCCTCGTCGTCGGCGGGGCGGAGCGCGGCGCCGTGGATGTCGCGCAGGCCATCCAGCAGGCGGGGGGCATCGCGATCGTGGCGTCGCAGGGCGGACCGATGGCGCGCGAACTCGAACGCTGCCGCGCGACTCACATCACGCTGCCGGTCGCGTCCAAGAACCCGCTGACCATCTGGCGCAACGCCGGGCGGCTGGCGCGCCTGATCCGCGAACATCACGTCGATATCATCCATGCCCGCAGCCGGGCGCCGGCCTGGAGCGCTTTGTGGGCCGCGCGGCGCACCGGGATCCGGTTCATGACGACCTATCACGACACCTACCGGGCGAATTCGTCCTGGAAGGCGCGGTACAATTCGGTGATGGCGCAGGGCGACCGGGTCATCGCGATTTCCGAATTCGTCGCACAGCATATCGAGTCGGAATATGGGCTGGATTCGCGGGTGATCCGCACCATTCCGCGCGGCGTCGATCTCGCGCGATTCGATCCGGCCCGCGTCCGGCCGGACCGCAAGGTCAAGCTGGCGCAGGACTGGCGCCTGCCGGAGGACCGGTCGATCGTGCTGATGCCCGCCCGGATCAGCCGCAAGAAGGGGCATCTTCTGCTGGTCGAGGCGCTGGCCCGCCTCGGGCGCACCGATCTGTGCTGCATCATCGTGGGCGATGACGGCCGGCAGACCGCCTATCGGCAGGAGCTGATCGACCTGATCCACGCCAAGGGGCTGGATGGGGTGGTGCGGCTGCTGCCGCAGACGCCGGACATGGCTGCGGCCTACAGCATGGCCGATGTCGTGGTCGCGCCCTCGATCCAGGCCGAAGGTTTCGGCCGCGTCGCGGTCGAGGCGCAGGCGATGGGGCGGCCGGTGATCGCGAGCGATCTGGGCGGCTTCCGCGAGACGATCGTCGACGGGGAAACCGGCCTGCTGTTTCCGCCGGGCGATGCCGGGCGTCTGGCCGGGGCGATCGCCAGCGTGCTGGCGATGACGGAGCGGGAGCGCGCCGCGTTGGCCGCCAAGGCGACCCGCAATATCCAGGCAAAATTCACGCGCGAGAACATGTGCGCGGCCACCTTGGCGGTGTATCGGGAATTGGCCGCGGGGGTTCCCACGAAAAACGCCTCTGGAATCCCGGCCGCATCGGCCCATAGTTAGAACATGAACGAACAAAACTCACTTGGCGGGAGGATGGCGCGCTATGCCCGCGTCTCGACCGCGGTCGGCGGTCTCGCGGCGCGCATGGCGGGCGAGCGCTATCTTGGCCTCAAGATCGACCGCGATGCCCACGCGCAGCAACTGCGCGTGGCGTTGGGGGGCCTGAAGGGCCCGCTGATGAAGGTGGCCCAGCTGCTCGCCACGATCCCCGAGGCGATCCCCGACGAATACGTCGCCGAATTGTCGCAACTCCAGTCGAACGCACCGCCGATGGGCTGGCCGTTCGTGCGCCGGCGCATGCAGGCGGAGCTGGGGCACGGCTGGGAGGCGAAATTCAGGACCTTCGAGCACGAGGCGGCGGCGGCGGCCTCTCTGGGGCAGGTGCATCGCGCCACGGCGCTGGATGGCCGCAAGCTCGCCTGCAAGCTGCAATATCCGGATATGTCCTCGGCGGTCGAAGCCGATCTGCAGCAGCTCAAGATGATCCTCGGCATCTTTGAGCGCTATGACCGGGCGGTCTCGACCAAGCGGGTGCATGAGGAGATCGGCGAGCGCCTGCGGGAGGAACTGGATTACGAGCGCGAGGGCCGCAACATGGCGCTGTATGGCGACATCTTGCGCGACGATCCCGGCGTGCATGTGCCCGAACGGGTGGCGGCGCTTTCGACCAGGCGGTTGCTGACGATGGGCTGGCTCGAAGGCCAGAAGATGTTGGAGGCCGTGGAGCGCCGCCCTGAAATGACCGAAACGGTCGCGCTCAACATGTTCCGCGCCTGGTATGTGCCGCTTTATCGCTACGGCGTCCTCCATGGCGACCCCCATCTCGGCAATTACAGCGTGTGCGAGGACGGCGCGGTCAATCTGATGGATTTTGGCTGCGTCCGCGTCTTCAGGGCGCCGTTCGTCAAGGCGGTGATCGACCTCTACCGCGCGGTGCAGACCAATGACGACGAACTGGCCGCGGAAGCCTACCGGGTCTGGGGCTTCGGCCATCTGACCAAGGACGTCGTCTCCGTTCTCAACATGTGGGCGCGCTTCATCTACGAGCCGCTGCTCGACGATCGGCCGCGCCTGATCGGGCAGGCGACCAACGGCATTTACGGCCGGGAAGTCGCGCAGCAGGTGCACAAGGAATTGGTGCGGGTCGGCGGGGTCGAGGTGCCGCGCGAATTCGTGTTCATGGACCGCGCGACCTTGGGCCTGGGTTCGGTCTTCATCCACCTCAAGGCCGAGATCAACTGGCACCGTCTGTTCGAGGAATTGATCGCCGATTTCGACGTTGACGCGGTGGCCGCGCGTCAGGCCGTGCTGTTGGAAAAGAACGGGATCGAGGCGCCGTAAAGCGGACCGAATCTTGGTCCGCCCCTGCCATTATTTCTTGTCGAACACTTCCTTGAACAATGATGGGGTATTTGTCCTCGATCGAGTTGTCCGGGGGGCAGAACTTGCCCGCGCTGAGGGAACCGTATATCCGGCTCGGCTGTCCTGTCTTCCGTCATGCGATAGGGCTCGTTTGAGGTGGGAGAAGCTTTCCCTGACGCAGCAAGGGCGTAACGTCTTCCGTGGTTAGGGGCTGGGCGAAGTAAAAGCCCTGCGCCTCTCCGCAGCCCCAACTCTTCAACAACGTAAGCTGCTCTTCCGATTCGACGCCTTCGGCGATGACCGCGATGCCCAGTTCGCGCGCGAGCCCTATGGTCGCTTTTACGATGGCCGCGTTTCCCGGCATGGTTTCGAGATGCCGGACAAAGTTCTGTGCAATCTTGATGCGGTCAGCCGGGAATTGGCGCAGATAGTCGAGGGACGAATAGCCGGTGCCGAAATCGTCGATGGCGATCGTAACGCCTGCCTGGCGAAGGCGCAGGAGAATGTCGTTATGTTCCCGTGACGCCTCCATGAGAACCGTTTCCGTCAATTCGAGCTCCAGCAACCGCGCCGGTAGACCTGTTACGGCCAGTGCGGCGGCAATATCGTTTTCGAGAGCGAGCGGGGTCTTGAACTGCAGAGCGGACAGATTCACGCCGATCCTGATGGGCGCGATGCCGGCGTCGAGCCATTCCTTGGCCTGCCGGCAGGCCGTCCACAAGACCCAATGGCCAAGCTTCGCGATGAGGCCGATTTTCTCGGCCAGGGGAATAAAAAAATCCGGCCCGAGAATGCCGCGCACGGGGTGATGCCAGCGCACGAGCGCCTCCAGGCCGGTTATCCGCCCATCGTGGATGGCGACCTGTGGCTGATAGACGAGAAATAGCTGACCGGATTCGATGGCGTCCCGCAGTTCCGCTCCAAGCGTGACGCGCGTCCGCACTTCCGTATCCATTGCGTCGGTAAAGAATCGATAGGAAGCGCGCCCCTCCGCCTTCGCCCGATAGAGCGCCACGTCGGCATGCGAGAGCAGCGTCTCCGCGTCGCGCGCTTCGGGTCCATAGAGGTCGATCCCGATACTGGCGCCGCTATGAATTTCGTTTCCCTGGATCAGAAAGGGGCGGCGATCGCATTGATCAGATTGTCCGCCAGAATCGCGGCGTCGGCCGGTTCGCTGATATCCTCGGCGATCACCGCGAATTCGTCGCCGCCGAAGCGCGCGACCGTGTCGGCGTCGCGCGTATTCGACCGAAGTCGTTCCGCCACCGCATTGAGGAGACCGTCGCCGACCGGGTGACCCAGCGTATCGTTCACGTCCTTGAAGTGATCGAGGTCAAGATAAATGACCGCGAAACCTTTTCCGTTGCGTTTCGCCTTTGCGATCGCATGCTTTAACGCTTCCACGTAAGCGCTGCGGTTGGCGAGTCCGGTCAGACCGTCATAGCGCGCCATCCGGAGAACTTGCGCCTCGGTCCGCTTGCGCTCCGTAACGTCGTGAAAAAACCAGACGCGGCCGAGATTGACCCCGGCAGGCGTGTGCAGTGTGGCGGTATAGCGATCGATAAACCTGCCGTCGGTCGTTTCAAGCTCATCGCGGCTGATCTCGCCGGGATGTTCGTAGAGATATTGCACCCGCATCGAGAATTGTTGCGGGTCCTTTACCGACGATGTCACTTTCTCCATTACGATTTCGTCCCGTCTCGCCTCCAATTGCGTCGGCGGAATTCTCCACATATCGGCAAACCGTTGGTTGAAAGAGATAATTGTTCGGTCGGCATCGACGACCAGGATCCCATCGGGCGACGTTTCCATTTCGGTCGTGAGAAGAATGTTGGCAAACTGGAGTTCATCCTCGGCATTCTTCCGCTCGGTGATGTCCTGCACGGTGCCGAATATCCGCAGCGGGCGTCCCTGGGCATCGTGGATCGCCTGAGCGTTGACATGGACGGATTTGATCGCGCCATCGTCCATCACCAGTCGGCAATCGATCCCGTGGTTCGGTCGCGTTGGGGTGAGTTCAGCGTAGTTTTTACCGACCGCTTCCCGATCGTCGGGGTGAACGCGCGCCATCATCGCTTCATACGAGGGCTTGAATGTGGACGGGTCGACGCCGTAGATGCGGAAAGTCTCCGTCGCCCAGACAACATTGTCGGATCGCGGATCGAATTCCCAGCTTCCGACATGGGCTATTGCCTGCGCCTCCGCCATGGCCGCCTCGCTGGCCTCCAGTTTGGTCGATAAAATGTTCTGTTCAAATCGCAGACGAAGATTTTCGATGATCGAACGGTTGATGTTGCGTCCGACAATCACGAGCACGGCGGTGAATGCCGTCAGCATCACGGCCATCTCGGTCTGCGAAAGAGTATAGCGGGTGACCAGGACTGCGATCATCGGCGCAATCGTCGGCAACATGAACCCGAGCATCGCCGGCAAATAGGCGGTGTTGCTGACAATGCCGGCCGCCATCATGCCGCCGAGCACGAAGACAATGAATACGTGGGAGATCGGGTCGGGGGTCACCAGGACGATCGAAGCGGTGAGCCCCCACAAACAGCCGGTCGCGAAGGCTCCCAACGTGAAGAGCCGTCCCCAGCGTTGCGCCGTTTCGGCGCCGCGCACTTTGGTTCGGTAGCGAAGCCGAAGCAGGATTCGCGCCACGATCAAGGCGCAAAACGATCCCAGCCACAACGTCAGCGCCCAGATCGGATAGAACGGCCGAACAGCGGCAACTGTCAGGCAGGCTATGACAAGATTGACGGGTACGACGGCGCGCTGCTGATAGAGCAGGCGGATTTGCTCCGCGCGCACGGCGTCGTCGAGCCGGCTACGATCGGCGTCGCCGTTTTCTCCAATCTCGCTGCCAGGCATGTTCCGCCCCGTCAAACGATGCTTTGCCCGAGTCCCGAAAACGAGACATCAGGATGTTTTGACGCCAATTTCGTCAAGCGAACGCAAAACCGATAAATTCTGTATTGGATGATCTCATGAACGCGATAGACGTCCTGGTCGCCGATCAAGCACAGAAACGCACCCAGGTTGCCTCGCATATTTTGCAATATTTCGTTGATGTCATGGATACAGGTTCTTAGCCGAGGGATATTCTCCACATCTGTATGGCGTCGAAAATCCGATACGCGCAGGCAATAGGGGCGGCGCTCGCCGGTTATCGGGTTGTGATAGTCGCATCCAAGTTCGAAGAAAATCTGGAGCGCCGGATAGTTCTCGGCAAGGCGGCGAAGAAGCGTCTTGATCTCGAGCACGCAGCAGACTGCCGGCCCATCATCGGATGAGGTTACGCCGTTCCGCTTAAGCATGAACCCGTCTCTAACGGCCTCCCGGTCTAAGACGGTACTTTGCAGCCAGCGCTGAACGCTGGCGGGCGCGGTCGCCATCTGCTCCATTGTCAGTAAGATCCCGCCGCTGATTTGCATGATTTCCTCCCGGCACACACTCTCGGCGTGAAAGTTTTGCGTATTTTGGATTTGCCGCTTTGGGTCGCGTCCAGGATCGCAGGCCCCCCGCGGCGGCATCACCTTTAGTCGCCTGACTTCGCAATCGACATGATTGTTAGGTCTGGACGACGTTCAATGGTATTCGCAATTATACCTTTAGCAAGTTAGATGCATGCATTGATGGTGTCATGTCGAAACGCTTCAGAAATCAGAGAGCCACGACTTATTTTTGGAAAATGTAGGGATAATTGTATACATAGGAGAAGTGACTTTGCTGCGTTCCGGGGTAAATTTATGAATTTACAGGTTTGCTCGATATTATGTTTCATTGAATCGCAACATCATTCATCCGATGGTTCGGTCGAACGTCATGCGTAACATTAATGCGCCGCGGTAAGAACCGCCGACAACGATCACCGAACAGACTTCGGTTCCTCGAATTGCTCGAGGCGTTTTGGTTTCGGGGGCCGGTCGTCAGCGATACCGTCCGCCCGTCGTTTCGCCCCCTTCCCCTTTCGGCGGGACAGGCACGGCCCGCGAAATGGTTGCTCTCGATGCGCTTTTCGCTGATACTCTCCTCGGCTTTATGTCGCAGTCAGGTCGTCCACGTCCAATATGAATGACACCAACGCTTGGCTCCGCGCCGTGATCGACACAGCTGTCGACGGCATCGCCATCATCGACGAAACCGGGGCGGTGCGGCTGTTCAATCG
>Ga0182021_10002388_pt1 | contig 21861 bp, 15 predicted proteins | sample 612E3MmetaG_FD_120493 | JGI IMG/M metagenome (GOLD analysis project Ga0182021, IMG submission 120493) | Permafrost microbial communities from Stordalen Mire, Sweden - 612E3M metaG (Illumina Assembly) | ecosystem: Environmental > Terrestrial > Soil > Wetlands > Permafrost | place: Sweden... | reverse complement strand
CTTTATAAAAAACCTGAATTCTGGGCCGGTGTAACGCTTATAATATTTGTGATAATTAATATTGTTCTTTGGTAGGAGGAAAAATGGAAGGTGAAAAAAAAGGAATGAGAAGCATCTGGTACTTTGTTGGTCTGATAATGTTCGCAATCGGTTTAGTAGAACTGGCCGCGGGAATTTATGATTTTATATTCCCGCCAAAAGAAATTGTTCGGCTGGCAAACTTACACGCCAATATTTGGTGGGGCATTTTAATTATAGTTGTGGGAATAATCTATATTTTAAAAAATAGGAACAAATATGTTGGTGTTTGACGGAAATATTATGAGAACTAAACTCATAATATTTGCATTTAGCTTGTTATTAGTAATAAAATTATCTGCTCAAAACGGCAATCTCTTAAAACTTTGGTATACTAAACCCGCCGGACAGTGGGTTGAAGCATTGCCTCTAGGCAATGGTCGTTTAGGCGCTATGGTATTCGGAAATCCTTTCAATGAAAAAATTCAGCTAAATGAAAATACTGTTTGGGCAGGACAGCCAAATCGAAACGATAACCCTGATGCCAAAGAAGCATTGCCAATAGTTAGAAAATTAATTTTTAATGAGAAATATAAAGAAGCCCAGGATTTGGTGAATCAAAAATTTATTAGTAAGATTTCAAACGGTATGCCTTATCAAACAGTCGGGGATCTAAATCTTTCGTTCCCAGAACATGAAAATTACACAAACTACTATCGCGATCTTGATATTGAAAGAGCGGTGGCAACAACCCGATACGATGTTGAAGGCGTACCTTATAAACAAGAAGTTTTCGCTTCAATTCCCGACCAGGTTATAATAGTTAGAATTACCGCCGGTAAACCCGGATCGATCAATTTTTCCGCAGCTATGGATAGACCTTCCAAAATTAATATTTCGACCGAAGGAAACGACAAGCTCATTATATCGGGGATAACTGGCGACTGTGATTCTGTAAAAGGAGCTGTTAAGTTTCAAGCACAGGTTAAAATTGTTCCCGAAGGTGGTTCGGTATCTACCCAAGGGAAAGAATTGTTTGTAAAAGATGCAAATGCTGCAACATTGTATATCTCTATCGCTTCCAGCTTTAAAAATTATTTCGATATCAGCGCCAATGCAGGCGAGCGGGCAAATGAATATCTTCAAACCGTTTTGAAAAAAAATTATGGTCAAGCTTTAAAAGAACACATTGCTGAATATCAAAAATATTTTAATCGTGTTAGAATTAATCTTGGAGTAACTGATTCGGTTAAGAACCCGACTGATGTACGCATTAAACAATTTGCAAAAGACGATGACCCGCAACTAGCGGCATTGTATTTTCAGTTTGGCAGATATCTGCTAATTTCTTCCTCGCAGCCCGGCAGTCAGCCGGCTACGCTTCAGGGTCTTTGGAATAACCAGCTCTATCCGCCCTGGGACAGTAAATATACCGTAAACATAAATACTGAAATGAACTATTGGCCGTCAGAAGTTACAAACTTGAGCGAGATGAACGAACCGCTGATACGAATGATCCGCGAGCTTGCCTTAACGGGGAAAAAAACCGCGAAAGATATGTATGGCGCAGAAGGCTGGGTGCTGCACCATAATACCGATATATGGAGGATGAACGGACCAATAGACGGTTCATTTTGGGGTATGTGGCCGATGGGCGGTGCATGGCTGTGCCAGCATTTGTGGGAAAAATATGAATTCAATGGTGATAAGAATTACCTCAATTCGGTATATCCGATAATGAAGGGATCTGTCGAGTTTTATCTTAGTTTTTTGGTGGAAGAGCCCAAAAACAAATGGTTGGTTGTTTCTCCTTCAGTTTCGCCTGAAAACTCTCCGCAGTCGCATTCTGAGTCTTCAATATCGGCCGGAACAACTATGGACAACCAATTGCTTTTTGATCTCTTTAATAAAACAATTAAAGCTGCCGAAATCTTAAAAACCGACAAAGAACTCATTGAACAAATGAAGAAAACTTTGAAACGATTGCCTCCTATGCAAATTGGTCAATACGGACAATTGCAAGAATGGCTTTATGATTGGGATAATCCAAATGATCATCATCGCCATGTTTCGCATTTATACGGAGTATATCCGTCAAACCAAATTTCGCCTTTGCGAACTCCGGAACTTTTTAACGCAGCCCGCACGTCGCTCATTTACCGAGGTGATCCTTCCACAGGATGGTCAATGAATTGGAAAATAAATCTTTGGGCTCGTTTCCTCGATGGAAACCATGCATATAAATTAATGACCGATCAGATAAGTCTTGTTGATAGCTGCGATTACAATCATATCGATTTTGAAGGAAAAGGGGGTACTTACCCCAATATGTTTGATGCATGCCCGCCATTTCAGATTGACGGCAATTTTGGTTTTACGGCAGGACTTGCCGAAATGCTGTTGCAAAGTCAGGATGGTGCAATTCAAGTTTTACCGGCGTTACCTGATAAATGGAAAAACGGAAGCGTAAAGGGCCTTCGTGCCCGCGGAGGTTTCGAAATTGAAGATATGGAATGGAAAAATGGAATAATAACGAAACTGGTTATTAAATCAACGCTAGGAGGCAATTGCCGCCTCCGTTCATATTCACAGTTGAAATCGAACGGAAAAGAAAAATTGAAAAAAGTGATCGGTGAAAATAGTAATCCGTTTTATCAGATCCCTGAGGGAAAAACTCCTCTGGTTTCGAAAAATGCAAAACTGAAGTCTTCAATTAATAAGAAAAGTTTTGTTTATGATTTAACGACAAATCCGGGTACGACGTACCGTATTTCAGGAATATAGGTCATTATGAAAACATTATTACCTTTATTCATCATTATCTGCTTTGGGAGTACTTCTTCTTTTAGTCAGAATTCAAACTGGGTAAGCAGTACTGATCAATCAAGATGGATAACTAATCAATCAATACAACTGCATCCGTTTCTATTCTCAACTACTGCGGATATAGAAATACTGCCGGATAAAAAACAGCAGACTATGGAAGGTTGGGGAGGTTGTTTTAACGAACTTGGGTGGGAGGCTTTGCAGCTGCTCGATATTAATGAACGTGAATCTGTATTGAAAGCTCTGTTCGATCCCAATGACGGGTTAAAATTTAATATTTGCCGGATGCCGATCGGGGCGAACGATTACGCGCGCGATTGGTATTCACTTGACGATTCTGCCGGCGATTTTAGTATGAAATATTTTAACATCAACCGTGATCGTAAAACACTAATCCCCTATATTCATGAAGCAATGAAATACCAACCGGCTCTGAAGGTATGGACTTCACCATGGAGTCCTCCGGTTTGGATGAAAACGAATAAACACTATGCTAACGCACCCGGAGACCATAACGATTTAAAACCGGAAAATGCAGTGCTTTCAGGCAATCAGTTTATTCAGGACTATAAATATCTTTCGGCGTATGCTCTTTATCTTACGAAGTTTGTCGAATCATATCAAGCTGAAGGCATCAATATATACGCTGTACATTTTCAAAATGAACCCTTTACACGAAACCAATGGCCAAATTGTTCATGGACTCCAAAAGCTATGCGTGATTTTATTTCCAATTATCTCGGCCCGACTTTTAAGAAAGAAAAATTAAAAACTGAATTATGGCTTGGAACATGGAATAATGATGTAATGGCAAACTTTGATACCGTATTATCATCTCCAGGAGCTATGAAATATATTGCCGGAGTTGGTCTGCAATGGGAAGGCAAAAATATTATAAAAGAATTACACAAAAAGTACCCAGCTGTAAAACTAATGCAGACGGAATCGGAATGCGGCAATGGTGATTTTGCCTGGAAAGACGCGGAACATTTATTTGATTTGATGAGAACTTATATTGATGGCGGGGTTAGTGTATATACATATTGGAATATGGTATTAACAGATAAGGGCACAAGTAGTTGGGGCTGGAATCAAAACGCTCTTATACAGATCGATACAAAGAACATAAAAGTTAATTACACTCCGGAGTATTATGCTTTTAAGCATTTCAGTTATTTTATTCCTGCCGGTTCACGTAAAATTGAATGCGTCGGAAGTTTTAAAAATGTCACTGCGTTTGTTAATACTCGCAATGAAGTTGTTGTTGTAATATGTAATCATGAAAATACTCCAAAAACCATATGCGTCAAAATAAGAAATAGCTGTTTTACTGCTGTATTGCAGACAAAATCGTTCAATACTTTTGCTGTTAAATTGTGATTCATAAATATTATGATTCAAAGGAATTTATTATGAAAAAAATACTACTCATAACATTAATTCTTTCATTCGGCATATCAATAGTTTCCAGAGCACAATCTCAGGATATGCCATTTCAACCTACTTGGGAATCGTTGTCAAATTATCAGTGCCCCAATTGGTTTCGGGATGCAAAGTTTGGGATTTTTATTCATTGGGGGGTTTATTCGGTCCCCGCATATGGATGCGAATGGTACCCGAGATTAATGTACTCGGATACTATTAACTGGGGCCTTAACTATTACCGGCATCATATAAAAACCTATACTACACCCGATAAATATGGGTATAAAGATTTCATTCCCTTGTTCAAGGCCGAAAAATTTAACGCCGACAAGTGGATGGATCTATTTAAAAAATCAGGCGCAAAATATATTATACCGGTCGCCGAACATCACGACGGCTTTGCTATGTACAAAACCGATCTTACGCGATGGAACGCGTTTAATATGGGTCCAAAACGCGACGTTATCGGGGAATTAGCCGAGGCCGCCGGGAAGCAAGGATTAATATTCGGGTTGTCATCTCATCGAAATGAGCATTGGTGGTATATGGGAGAAGGGAAAAAAATAAAATCAGATGTTAATGATCCCGAATATGCCGATTTTTACGGACCCGCAACAGTATTTAATCCGTTTGTCCCAAAGGAAAGAGTTCGGATGTCGCCGGAATTCATGAATGATTGGTTGCTGCGTTGTTGCGAACTTGTTGATAAATATCGTCCGCAGGTTTTCTGGTTCGATTGGTATATTGAGATGCCGGAAATGGAACCGTATAGAAAAACATTCGCGGCTTATTATTACAACCGCGCAAAATCATGGAAAAAGGAAGTGGTGATTAATTATAAAGACGATGCTTTCCCTGATAATGTAGCGGTGTACGATATTGAAAGAGGCAGCAGCAAAGCGACGAAAAAATATCCGTGGCAAACCGATACATCCGTCGGCAAAAAATCATGGGGATATATTGACGGCGAAGATAACAAAACTCCCAATGAATTGATCGACATCCTAATTGATATTGTCAGTAAAAATGGGAATATGCTCCTCAATATCGGCCCTAAATCCGACGGCACTATTACTCTGGAACAGGAAAGCGTACTGCTGGCCATTGGAAAATGGCTCGATATTAATGGCGAAGGCATTTATGGTACGCGTCCATGGGATGTTGCGGAAGAAGGCCCGACTAAGGCTTCAGAGGGATCTTTTGCGGAATTTAAACCGGTCGTTTATACTGCGAAGGATATTCGTTTTACAACCAAGAACGGAATTGTTTATGCGTTTCTTTTGGATATTCCCGTTGAGAAAATTTTGATTTCCTCGTTTTCTAAAACAGCCGGACACGGTTCGATCGAGAAGGTAGAATTGATTGGAAGCAATGAATCAATTAAATGGACGCAAAAAGAAAATGCTTTGGAGATTGAACCTTCGAAAAGCTACCAGTCTTCCGAAGCGGTTTGTTACCGGATCACTTTTAATAATTCTACTAATTAAATTAAATTTTCATGGAAACATCGCGTAGAGAAGTTATTAAAAATGTCGGTTTAACAGGTTTGGCAGAACCAGTATTGCCGAGGGTTCTTTCAGCAAATGATTCAGCCCGGCCGTCAGAGGCTCCTTTTGAACGGATAGGCCTGAATTTTCTGTTTCAAGGCGACTTGATAACAGACGGCAACCGCTCGCGGGATAACGACTGGAGCCATCTATTGGGGCATGGATATGCCTGTTTGATTGCCTGCTTTTGGATAAAGGAAGTCAGTACGAAATTAACTTTTATAAAATCGTAAATTGTTCATCAGTCGTAATTTGAAAAGTAGTGATAAAAATAATTGTATAAATATAGAGAACTAAATCAATACCGGTTATTCCGGATCTTGCGATGTCAAACTAGTCAAAAAATATTATTATGATTAAAAAAATACTTTACGCGCTAATTGTGTCATTCCTGACTTCAGCTTCTTTTTGTAACGGGAAAAACAATACTGAGGGAGCTGATAACAGAGAACGCATCCTTATGGATTATGGATGGCTGTTTGCTTTCGGCCATCCTTTTGATGCTGCCAAGGATTTCAATAACGGAACCGGTTATTTCTCATATTTTACGAAAGCGGGTTACGGCGACGGAGCTGCCGCTCAAAACTTTGACGACAGGGACTGGCGGAAACTCGACCTTCCGCACGATTGGTGTGTAGAACTTCCCTTCGATTCCCTCGGCGGCCATAGTCATGGCTACAAAGCTATCGGACGGAATTTTCCCGAGAATAGCGTCGGGTGGTACCGTAAATCATTTTTCATCCCTGAATCGGATCTGGGTAAGCGAATATCCGTTGAATTTGAAGGCGTCCATCGTAATTCCATCGTCTGGGTAAATGGATTTTATCTGGGTACCGAACATAGCGGATATTCGAGTTTCTATTATGATATTACCGATTACCTGAATTATGGCGGTGAGAATGAAATTGCCGTCCGCGTTGACGCTACAATTGAAGAAGGTTGGTACTATGAAGGAGCCGGAATATACCGGCATGTCTGGCTTTCAAAAACATCGCCGCTGCACGTTAAATATTGCGGTACTTTCATTACTTCTGAATTGAAGGATAACAAAGCGTTTATTACGACTCGTACCACTGTCGCAAATGAATCCGGCAACACAGCCCTCTTCGATATAGAAGAAGCAATTGTGGATTCAACCGGAAAAACAATAGGTTCCGGCGATACAAAACAATTAACCCTTTCTGCCGGCTCCCAGAAAGAATATTACAGCAAGTATAATGTTGTGAGTCCCAAATTATGGTCTGTTGAAAGGCCATATCTGCATAAGCTGAAAACCGTGATTCGTTCTGCCGGGAAAATTGTTGATTCTTACGAGACTCTGTTCGGCATCCGTACCATAAGGTTTGATGCGAATAATGGCTTTTTCCTTAATGATAAACCGGTTAAAATAAAAGGTGTATGCCTTCATCAGGATCATGCCGGTGTCGGGACGGCTATCCCGGATGCTCTACAGGAATTTAGGATTAAAACCTTAAAGAGTATGGGCGTTAACGGCATACGTACATCCCATAACCCGCCAGCGCCTGAACTCCTGGATGCCTGCGACCGTCTGGGTATGCTTGTGCTTGATGAGAACCGCCTTATGGGGAGCAATGAAGAGCATTTCAATTGTCTCGAACGTTTTATAAAACGCGACAGGAATCACCCAAGTGTAATCTTATGGTCTTTGGGAAATGAGGAATGGGCTATCGAAACAAATCTCAAAGGAGCTCGGATAACAGCTTCTATGCAGAATTTTGGTCAGCGATTTGACTCTTCGCGCGCTTTTACGGTTGCTCTCAGCGGCGGATGGGATAATGGAAGCGGAATTATACCTCAAGTAGTCGGTTATAACTATATCGTACACGGCGACATCGATGTTCACCATGCGAAATTTCCATGGCAAGCGAGTATTGGAACTGAAGAAACTAATACCCATCAGACCCGCGGTATATATGTTACCGACGAAAGTAAATCTCATATAGCTCTTACTAATGAGCCGACGAAAAACCTGGGAGCCGAATTCGGTTGGAAATATTATACTGCCCGCCGGTTCCTGTCCGGGCTCTTTTATTGGACAGGCTTCGATTATCGGGGCGAATCGAATCCGTTTAACTGGCCGGCCGTCATCAATCAATCCGGAAGTTTCGATTTGTGCGGTTTTCCAAAGGATATTTTCTATTATTACAAATCGTGGTGGGGAAACGAACCTGTATTGCATATTGTACCGTATTGGAACCTACCGGCCGGGCAGGGAGGCAGGGAGGTTAATGTTACTGTTTTCAGCAATTGCGAGCAGGTTGAATTGTTCATGAATAATATAAGTCAGGGAAAACAAACCATGCCGATAAACGGGCATCTCGAATGGAAAGTCAAATACCAACCATCGATTTTACTGGCTCGCGGATATAAAGACGGAAAAGAAATTGCAATCAATGAAGTAAATGCGGCAGGTGAAACCGTTGCCATCATTCTTTCTGCCGACCGTGATTCTATTAATGCCGACGGCCAAGATCTATCTGTTATAACTGTAGAAGTAACGGATGCAAACGGACTTATGGCGCCGACCGCTGATAATCAAATCAATTTTACTCTGGAGGGCCGGGGGAAAATAATAGGCGTCGGAAACGGCGACCCGACTGGCCACCAAGCCGATCGGTTCATCGAATCGGTTAAGTCCGTAAAAATTGAAAATCTTAAAGAACTGGCTGTCGATAATCTTAATAACAGGCCGGAAGTTAAACCCGGTTGTGATGATTCGGCATGGAAATCGGCGTTTAAAAGCAGTAGAAACGATGACTGGCGTGTCTATAAAGATACTCTTCTTGTGGTTCGGGGAAATTTTGAACTTCCGAAATTTACTGATAATTCCCAAATCAATCTTTTTACAAAAAGCGTTCTTGAAGGACAATCGATTTATATAAACGGCAATCTGATAGCTGCCAATATAAAACGGAACGCACCAAACCAATCGTTCCGAATCGACCACTCTATTCTTAAACCAGGGAAAAACGTTTATGCTGTTGTGGGACAAAGATTTCGCAAAACATATCAATGGGACGAACCAAATACCGATCCGGGTTTAATTCAAGTTATCGATCCCGCGGGTCAATGGACAAGGAGTTTATTCAACGGATTGGCTCAGGTACTCGTTCAGTCGTCAAAACAACCCGGCGAATTGAAATTGACTGCAACCTCGCCCGGATTAAAACAGGCAGTAATAAAAATTAAAACAAGGGAAGCTGTATTAAAACCTGCTTCCGGCATTACCGATGACATCAAGTAATTTTCCGTTGCGGAATTAGAGCGAATCGGCTATAACATTATTTTTATCGGATTGGGATAAATTATTAATCCAAAGCCGGTTATTTAATCAAAATCTCTATTGAGGTTTTTTATGAAAAAGCAGTTCTTTTTTTGTGTTATTATATTCCTTTCGAATTATGAAATCGCGCAGAGTCTCAATACATCGGCAGGTGATATTACCGTTAAGACGAAGGAAACCCACCAAACTATGATTGGATTTGGAGCTTCACTAGCCTGGGCTGATGATCAATTAGCGGTGCACCCGAAAAAAGATGAAATATATAACCTAATAATTAACGATCTAGGACTTGGTATATTGCGGTTGAGAAATACTTATCGGTTCGGCGCTGTAGGTAACGGATATAATATTTCCAAAATAGTCTCTGCTTTATCGACTATTTCAGGCAAAAAACCTATAATATTTATTAGCTCGTGGTCACCACCGTCAGAACTAAAAAGCAACAATAATACTTCAAACGGGGGAACTCTAAAAAAAGACTCTACTGGAAAGTATGTGTATTCTGATTTTGCAAAGTACTGGACGGATGCAATTCAAGAATATACTGCTCTAGGTGTAGCGCCTGATTATATCAGTATACAGAATGAACCGGATTTCACAGCTACCTGGGAATCATGTATATTGAATGCTACTGAAAATACCGGCAACGCTGGATATAATAAGGCCTTAGATTCCGTATACGCGGCTATTCAAAATGCCGGTCTGCTTACAAAAATTATTGGGCCCGAACCGCTTGGAATAGGTTACGATGACTTTACACGATATGCCAATATGCTCAATAAGAATCATCTTGATGGATATGCTTACCATCTTTATACTGGAGAATCAGATTATGTAAACGATAACCATAATCCTGATTTATTCTATGGCAACTTAAACTCTATCCCGACTAATTATTCCGGTAAACCTATTTGGATGACCGAATATGATAGAGGTGATTGGTTCAATACAGCCTGGCTTATAAATAATTGTATAGTAGCCGGTAATGTCTCGGCTTACTTATGGTGGGAATTAGTGTGGGGTTCGGGCGGAAAACCGTTAATTGAAATGCAGTCGACCTCGTATACAATTTCAAAATATTACTGGGCAATTAAACACTTTTCGAAATTTATTTCTGCCGGCTGGGAACGGGTCACCGCGGAAAGCGATTCTGATAACATCAAAACATCGGCCTTCATTAATCCCGCTGGAAATAAACTGACCGTTATTGTTATTAATACAGGCTCGAAGACGCAAACCAAGAATCTGAACATTCTTGATTTTAAGCCGGACAACGGAATTGTTTTCCGTACTACCGATAATTTGAATTATACTGTTATCGACAGCAGTTTTAATAATATACAACCGTTGGATTATCCCGCACGTTCCATTACTACCATTTCATTTTCCGGCAGTTTGGTAACATCGGTACAAAATCACCAACTAACCCCTTACCGGTTCTCGATATCACAGAATTATCCGAATCCGTTCAATCCGGCAACAACGATAAAGTTCACATTGACTGAAAAAAGCGATGTTCGAATAATTCTGATAAATGTTTTGGGGCAGGTCGTAAAAGAAATAGCCAGTGGCAATTATAGCGCCGGACAACACCAGCTAAAATTAGACGGTTCCGATCTTTCATCGGGTGTTTATTTCTATAGATTCGAAACCGGAAATTATTCCATTACTAAAAAATTAGTTCTTCTTAAATAACATTTTTGATCGCAGGGGGATGTATAATAATTTTTATTCGAAACTTTGGAGGAATTATGGAAAATCTGCCGACAAAAATATTTTTATGTTCGTTCGCTCTTATTATCACGTTGAGTACCCCGGTCTTTGCTCAACAAATAAATTTGAATGGAGATTTTGAAGAAACTTCACCCGGGGCAAAATTGGATAAGGATATAGCAGGTTGGACTCTTATTGTCGGAGGTGCCGCTAGGGCTACTTTTGCTATCGAAGATACAGCTTTTCATTCAGGCAATAGGGCTCTTTTAGTTAAAGTTACAGGTGTTGACGTAAATCCGTGGGATATTCAGGCTGTAAATGAACCTTTTAAAGTTAAGCCCCATACAACTTATACTTATTCCATTTGGGTGAAAGCAGATGTTTATGGGCCTATTGTTGATTTTACAGTCGGTGATTTTTCATATAATGAATGGGGCAAAGCCAGCCAGGTTGCAATGACAACAAAATGGCGTCAAATCTCTTTTGATTTTACTACTCCCGTGAACGCACCCGATTCGGGAAGAGCTCCAATACATTTTGCAGAACCTTCGAATGCTGCTATAGGGACCGTTAATTATTATATTGACAATCTCAAGATTGTTCCGAAAACTACAGACGTTAAAGAAGAACAAATTCCCAACAGCTTAGACCTTGGGCAAAATTATCCAAACCCGTTTAACCCGGAAACAACTATTGAATTTTCTATACCCGAAAGAAGCAACGCTCGAATTGTTCTTATAAATACTTTGGGCCAGGTTGTTAAAGAAATCACAAACGGTAGTTATGCAGCCGGTAGGCATCAAATAAAATTAAACGCTTCTGATCTTTCGTCGGGCGTTTATTTCTATAAACTAGAAGCGGGCAATTTTGTGAGTGTAAAAAAATTAGTCCTGCTCAAATAATTCTTAATCGAATAGTGCTTCATATGAGTAACAAATATATTTATTTACTTATTATTATTGCATTCACATTATTTTTACGCGAGGATTTATTCTCTTCCGCCTCAGACTATCCTGTAAGCTCTTCTTCTGTAAAAAAGGCAAAAGGCGCTTTCTATACAGGCAGGTATCATAATCTATTTAAGGAATTGTTAAAAAAGAGCGATTCGGAAATCAGTGATAAAGTGAATGATGCTTTCCGCCAGTTGTTTTACGGGAATGACGAAGATCAGCGAATTTATTATCCCATCGGAAATGATTTGGCTTATGTCAAAGATATAAACAATAATGATGTCCGGACCGAAGGGATGTCATACGGAATGATGATAGCGGTACAACTTGACAAGAAAGAGGAGTTCGACAGATTATGGAAATGGGTTAATCTTCATATGCGGCATAAAAGCGGTCAGAGGAAAGACTATTTTGCATGGCACTGCAAAAGCAGCGGTGAAATTATCGATTCCTGCTCCGCTTCAGACGGAGAAGAATGGTTTGCAACGGCTCTTTTCTTTGCCTCGGCAAGATGGGGTGAAGGGGAAGGAATCTACGGTTATAATGCTGAGGCACAAAAGATTTTAGATGCCATGCTCTCAAAGGTTGAATCATCCGATAGTAAAGATGTAGTTACTAATATATTCAATAAAAAAGAAAAAAAGATCGTCTTTGTACCTTCAGGCGAGGCCGATGATTTTACCGATCCGTCATATCATCTTCCGCATTTTTACGAACTATGGTCAATGCGGGCCGATAAAGAAAATAAATTTTGGAAAGATGTAGCCGATACAAGCAGAAATTTCCTGGCGCGCGCCGTAAATCCAATAACAGGCTTAGCCCCTGATTATGCGCGGTTTGACGGCACAGCATTTGATTTTTGGGGCAGCGGTTATAATAATTTTCGATTTGATGCCTGGCGCGTGGCAATGAATATTGCCGTCGATTATTCCTGGTTTGCCGAGGATGAACGGGAAGTAATTCAATCAAACCGATTGTTAGATTTCTTTTATTCAAAAGGAATAAATAATTACGGGAATGTATTCACTCTTGATGGAAAAAAGTCCTCGGTTGAACACAGTATTGGACTGGTATCGGCGAATGCGGTAGCCGCGCTGGCATCAACTGGTGAAAACCGGGGAGAGTTTGTTGAGCAGCTGTGGAATGCGAAAATTCCAACCGGTCATTACAGGTATTACGACGGAGTATTGTATATGCTTGGTCTGCTGGAAGTATCGGGAAATTTTAGAATTTATAACCGGCAGTAAAAATAATGAATGGATTTATTAAATGGAGAGCTGCGGATGAATAAACCAATATTTGCTCTCGTAAAAGTATTAATTCTATCCTTTGCCTTGTTTTCTTCAATGCATCCTCAGATTAGGAAAGATTTCACTAATCCTATTTGCCGGTAACCCTGTTCTTACTCAACGAAATCTGGACCCGAAACGGAATTTTCCGGTTACATGTACAGGACACGCGGATCTATTTCAAACTGATGATGGCGATTGGTGGGCGTTATTTCTCGGATGCCGACCGTACGAACCTTTTGAAAAAAACTATTACAATACCGGCAGGGAAACATTTCTTGCGCCGGTTAAATGGGTAGACGGCTGGCCGGTTATCAATCCGGATTTTGAACAAGTGCAATATCATTATCCTCTTCCTATTGAACCAACAACCGGGAAAGTTGATATTCCATACAATGGCAATTTTACTCTTAGAGATAATTTTGACAAAGTTAAACTTCATCCGAACTGGACATTTTTGCGCACTCCGCGTGAAGAATGGTATAGTTTGAAAAAGAAGAAAGGATTTTTATCAATTGCTCTGCGGCCTGAAACATGTTCCGGTAAAATGAATCCGAGTTTTATTGCAAGAAGACAGCAGCATTTTTAAGTATTATAATAGCAGGAGGATTCACAGGCAATTTTTATGCAATGTACGCAACGTCTCTCGGTAAACAGAGTTCCAATGATGCATATTACAATTGGTTTGAATATTACGGAGACGACGATGCATACAATAATATAAAGTGACGGATGATAAATATAAAAACGATTTTTAGTCTAATGATTTAGGTTCGAAATATGAGGCTGACTTGTACCTATGCCTAGTCAGTACTCTTTCAGAGAATTATAATAATAGCGATTTCAGCTTAGAATCGTTATTTTTAATGCGTACAAGGTTATGACGACCGACACCCAAACATTTTTCCTTGCTTTTTTGAAATCACTTTTATATTATTGAAACGGTTCAATAAATATCTATCGTTTAAACAATTTCAATTATTGTTTCGTTCAAAAAAGTCATATAGTTGATTTAATATTATCAATTGCGGTTAATATAAGTAAGTTTTTTTATTTTCCTGTAAATATTGGGTAATAATTATGCCTCCACCTCTGTAACGACAAGGAGAGGATGACTAAACGAAAATAAAGACGACTCATTTTTACTTCGTAAGCATTTTAAGTCATCCTCACTTGTCGCCTTATTGAGATTTATAACCATCTGATAATACTAACTGGATTCGATATGAAATCACTTCTTGCGGCACTTAAGAAGGGAAATATTTTAATATCGGACGGTGCCTGGGGAACGATATTACATCAAAGAGGGTTGCAAGCGGGTGAATGCCCTGAATTATGGAATGAAACTCACCATGATGAGGTTTTCGCAATTGCAAAAAGTTACATTGATGCCGGAGCCGACATGATTCTTACGAACAGCTTTGGCGGAAGTCCGATTAAATTAAATCATTACAACCTGAAAAAAAAAGCCGCCGAGTTAAATGAACTTGCCGGGGCAATTTCGAGAGAAGCTGCGGGCGAAAATCATTTTGTGCTCGGCTCTATTGGTCCGACAGGGGCTATGCTCATGATGGGAGATGTTTCGGAACAAGAACTTTATGACGGTTTTTTTATTCAAGCCGATGCTCTCAAGCGTGGAGGAGTTGACGCAATTTGTGTTGAAACTATGTCCGCTCTTGATGAAGCTCAAATAGCTGTTCGGGCGGCAAAAGATGCAACCGGGTTCGAAATTGTTTGCACATTTACTTTTGAGAAAAAAGTCGACGGACATTTTAGAACCATGATGGGTGTAACACCTGAAGAAATGGTTAGCGCACTTAAAGAAGCCGATGCAGATATTATCGGCGCAAATTGCGGAAACGGGTTCGAACAAATGATAGACATTGTTCGAGATATTCGATCCGTTGATCGTTTAATTCCCATCCTCATTCATGCCAATGCAGGACTGCCGATATTCAAAGACGGGAAAACTGTTTTCCCCGAGACACCTGATATGATGGCTTCGCGGGTTCAAGAACTTATAGCTAGCGGTGCAAATATTGTTGGCGGATGTTGCGGAACCACACCAGCCCATATTAAAGCCCTCGGAAATAAGATAAAAGAAATTAAGAATGATCTTATTTGAAATGGGCGTAAATCTTTTTAATATGGGTTATGATATTTCTCTGAACGAATTGAAGCGGCTAACTAATAATAAAGTAACGATGCCGGGCAACATTCCTCCACGCGATGTACTTGCAAACGGAACGGCAGACGATGTCGCAAAATCCGCTTTAGATTTAATAAATTCGCTTGATGATAGATCTCGTATAATTATGTCTTGCGGAGGCGGAATGCAGACGGATGTAAGCACCGGAAATATTCAGGCATTCATCGATACTGTCCGAAAAAATTAAAGGGATCTTCTAGTAAGGATTGTCCGCATTCTTCTTACGGTATGCTATACGTGCAATGACGACGAATAATACCGGAACGATAAAAATTGCAAGAAGAGTAGCCGCAAGCATTCCGCCTAAAACCGTCCATCCGATAGTAGATCTTGCCTGCGCACCCGCTCCCGTGGAAAATGCCAATGGTGAAACACCAAAAATAAAAGCTAAAGAAGTCATAAGGATCGGTCGTAGGCGAAGTTTAACTGTTTCCAAAGTTGCTTCAATAATAGGCATTCCATTTTCAACACGCGTTTTAGCGTACTCAACTATCAGGATTGCATTTTTAGCCGCCAATCCGATTAATGCGATCAGTCCTATTTGAGCATAGACATTATCGCTGAGGCTGGGTATGAATGTAAGGGTTAGAATAGCTCCGAAGGCGCCGATGGGAACAGCAAATAATACCGTAAAAGGTATTGACCAGCTTTCATAAAGTGCGGTAAGGAAAAGAAAAACAAAGATGAGCGACATCGAAAAAATTATAATCGTACTGTTTCCCGCATTGATTTCTTCCCTGCTTAAACCTGAGAATTCAAAACCGTAGCCGGTTGGAAGAGTCTGGGCGGCCACTTCTCTCATCGCCTGGATCGCCTGACCGCTGCTATATCCTTCGGCAGCACTTCCGTCAATTTCAGCGGAACGGAATAGATTAAAATGCGAGATCATTGAAGCATTTTCAGTGATACGATAATTGATCAGCGTGCTTAATGGAATCATCTGACCGGCTGAATTTTTAACTTGATACTCCTGCAAATTCCGGATATTGGCACGGTATGCTGTATCTGCTTGAGCCACTACATGGAAGTTTCTTCCATAAATTGAAAAATCATTTACGTATGTGCTGCCTAAAAAGGTCTGGACGGTTCCAAATACATCAGCAACAGAAACGCCTAATTTTTGGCACTTCTCCCTGTCGATATCCACCTGGTAACCAGGCGTACGCGCAGTGAAGAATGTAAAAACGCGGCTCAATTCAGGTCTTTTATTCGCAGCCGCAGTGAAGGACCGTATAACGGATTCGAATTGTTTAATATCATCAGTGCTTTCATGCTGTTCAACCTGAAAAGAAACCCCTCCAGTCTGCCCCAGTCCCGGGATAGCAGGTGGAGAAATAACAAGTATATTCGCTCCTTTAACGGTTGATAATTTCCTTTGAAGCGTACCGAGCAGTGAATTAATCCGAAGGGATTTAGCGGTCCTTTGATCCCAAGGTTTCAATTGAGTGAAAATAGTTCCGCTATTCGATTTTGTGGCAGATGTAACAACATTAAGCCCGCTGATGGCTGAGAAATGAGCGATGCCCGGTGTATTCCTCAGAATGGTAGTTATACTATCAAGAACCTCGAGTGTTCTTGACGTGGAAGCAGCTTCCGGAAGTTCAAATGTTATATAAACTCTTCCCTCATCTTCCGTCGGTAAAAAGCCGGTCGGTTTCATCTTAAATAAAAGTGCTGTTCCCATGTAGACTACAATTAATAAAATAATGAAATGGGGTGTGTACTTAATGCATTGTGCTACTTCTTTGGAGTAACGTCCGGTAATTCTTTGGAACAGCTCGTTGAATTTAAGGAAAAATTTCAATTTGGGTTTAACATCCTCTGCTCTTAGGAATGTTGAACATAGTGCGGGGGTTAAAGAAAGTGCAACAAATGCTGAAATAAGAACAGAAATCGCTATGGTGATCGCAAATTGCTGGTATAATTTACCAACAATACCCGGTATAAATCCGACCGGTATGAAAACGGCTGCGAGAATAAGCGCTATAGCAACTACCGGACCGGATATATCATTCATGGCGCGTTTGGTAGCTTCGGTCGGAGATAAATTTTCATTGTCGATATAATGCTGCACCGCTTCAACTACAATTATGGCATCGTCCACTACTATTCCGATTGCGAGAACAAATCCGAACATTGTTAATGTGTTGATTGTAAAACCGAGAGGAATGAAAAACGCGAACGTTCCAATGATTGAAACGGGAATTGCCAATACCGGTATCAGAGTAGCTCTCCAATTCTGGAGAAACAAGAAAACAACCAATACAACGAGTCCGAGAGCTTCAAGAAGAGTTACGACTACCTCATTGATTGAAACTTTTACGACTGAAACCGCTTCGAAAGGAACAACATAATCAATATCTTTTGGGAAGGATTTTTTAAGTGTCTCCATTGTGTTCGAGATCCCTTTGGCGACATCCAGAGCGTTACTCCCCGGTGCCTGAAAGATAAGGAGGTAGGATGCCTTTTTTCCGTCTACAAAGGAGTTGTTTGCATAACTAAATTTGCCAAGCTGGACCCTGGCAACATCTTTCAGAAAAACTATCGAACCTTCCTGCGGATTCTGACGGATAATGATATTCCTGAATTGTTCTTCGCTGGTTAGACGGCTATTTGTGAATACAGTGTATTCGAATGCCTGATTGTTGTTCTGGGGCGGAGCACCTATTGATCCTGCGGCGATCTGAATATTCTGGGCAGCTAGAGAATTGACCACATCATTCGTGGTGAGGTTTAGTTGCGCGAGTTTATCCGGTTCAAGCCAAATACGCATGCTGAAGTCGTCAGCGCGAGTGAAGATATCACCTACTCCATTTACCCGAAGAAGCGCATCCTTAATAAAAATATTTGTATAGTTATCGATAAATGTAATTCCATGACTCTCCGCAGGTGAATAGATTGCTACAAGCATTAAAATGCTTGGAGTCCTTTTGCGAGTTGTTATTCCAAGGCGTTTGACATAGTCCGGAAGCTGAGGTGTAGCAATCCCCACCCTGTTCTGAATATCAAGTGCGGCTATATCCGGATTAGTACCAACATTAAGAACAACATTAATTGTTGAACGGCCGTCGCTTGTGCTATTGCTGGACATATAAGCCATTCCGGGTGTTCCGTTTACCTGCGACTCTATTGGAGTAGTGACCGTTTGTTCAACAGTCTGGGCGTCAGCTCCGCTATATACGCCTGAAATTTGAACCGTCGGAGGTGTAATGTCCGGATACTGACTAACCGGAAGGTTCAGTATTGCAATTAAACCGATAAATACAATTAGAATTGAAATAACAATTGCAGTTACGGGTCTCTTTATAAACGTATTGGCGATCATATATTAATTCTTCCGCTCACTTTACTGTCGCTTTGAAAGCGACTGGTTTTTGAATAGAAGAAACCGCGATCACTTCCGAGTTATCTTTTATTTTTTGGATCCCATCTTCAACTACTTCGTCACCGGACTGCAGACCCTCTTTTACTATTACCATTCCGTTTATATCATCGCCAAGAGTAATTTTACGCTGTGACACTTTATTGCCGGTTACTACAAATACGAAATATTCGCCCATTTGTTCGGTTACGGCTTTAAAAGGAATCAGTAATGTGTTGCCGCCACTAGTGTTTTTTACACGTACGTTACAAGTAAGTCCCGGCTTCAATATATTTTTCGGATTGGAAAAAACCAGCCGCATCTTGATTGTTCCCGTTTGCGAATCGACCGCACGGTCAATTAAGCTGATTTGACCGGGATACGGATACAATTTCCCATCAGGGAGAATGATGGTAAATATCGAATCTCTATCACCCTTCTTGTTTCTCATCAAATCGTTAAACCGGTTAATCTGTTTTTCATCGACGGCAAAGTCGACCGCCATAGGATCTACCGAAGAAATTGTATTAAGCTGGGTTTGTCCTCCCGTTACAGACGAGCCGAGCTTCACCAGTGAAATTCCAATTATTCCGTTGAAAGGAGCCTCAATTATCGAGTAGCGTAGATTTGTCTGAACCGAATTAACATTTTTTTCAGCGGCGACTACTTGCATTTTAGCACTTTCAAGATCCGCTTTAGCGTGTTCCTCAACCTGTTTTGCAATTGCGTCGCTCCGGGCGAGTTCGTTATAACGATCGGCATCCTGCTGTGCTTTCATAAGGTTAGCTTTAGCAGAATTGAGATTAGCGACCGCTTGTTCATAAACTGCCTTGTATTGCTGCTGATCGACAGTATACAATTTCATCCCTTTTGCGACCTGCTGACCGTCTTTGAAACTGATATCGGTTATGTAACCCGAGACCTCTGATCTGAGATCGACCTGATTAAGGGCTGTTACGGTTGCCGGGAAAGTATTGTAAAATAGAGCTTCCTGCGGTCTAACCTGATAGACCGTCACTGGTATTGCAGTGGAAGTCTTCTGTTGAGCGTTTTTATTTCCCCCACAGGAGACTGCTATAATACCGGCAAAACCGATGATACATATTTGATAAATTGATTTTTTCATATTTCGACTTTGTAATTAATATTGAACGATTCCCAGTGCTTTTTCAACGTCTAGTTTGCTACTCAGCACCTCGTATAAAGAATTGAGATAATTGGTTTGGGTTTCTCTTAAATCCGTTTCGGCAATTATAACCTCGAGATATGACTTCACGCCTGATTTATACTGAAGCTGAATTGTGAAATAAACTTCTCTTGCCAATTGAATATTCTCTCTTAGCATCATGAGATTGGAAAGATTGCTTTTATATCCGGCTAAGGCCTCAGTATATTCAGTCCTGATCGAATTTTCGAGCGCTATCCTGTCATAATCTGTTCTATGCAATAAAAGTTCCGCTTCCAGAATTTCATGGTATCGTTTTCCACCCTCGAAGATCGGGAGAGAGAGTTGGAGACCCACCAGGGAATTGGGATAATTTAGATTATACAATCCGGCAAGTTTGTCATTCATATAATTGAAATTGTAGTTTCCGAAGGCAGAGATAGTTGGTATAAAGCTCCACCTATAATAGTTCAGGTTGGCCTTCGATAAACGTCTTTGGGTTTCTAAAATTTTATATTCTATCCTCCTGTTGAAATTGAGAGATTGGGAAGTATCTATAAAGGCATCTCTCTCCATCATAGTACTATCATATTCGAGTTGAAATTCATTTTTAGAATTATAGCCCATAAAGTTTTTTAAGAGGGAATATCTTACCTTTAAATTTTCTTCTTCCGTTTTAAGCTCGGCGATTGCATTATTGAGAAGAATAGTACCCCTTTTATAATCATTTTTATCCGTCACACCGGCTTTATATTGTTCGAAGGCATCCGATTGACTCCGCCTAAGTCTGATAATGTCTTTTTTTACAAGATCGATCTGAAGGCGAGCCAATAGAACAGAATAAAATGCCTTACTGACATTTATAACAATATCCATCCTGTTGCTTACAGTATTTTGTTTTGCTGCTTCACGTACGTCACTTGCCGTTGTTGCGGCAAGAAGAACGTCCCGCCCGAAGATGGTTTGCGTAACCGAGAATAGCCCGCTTGAGGAATTTATAGTTCCCGCCTGAAAAGGAGCTCCGGCGACAATGGAGACCGGTAATTTGTAATTATGAATGAGATTAAAGTTGAAATTGAGTTGTGGAAACCAATCGGCAAGTTTTGTTTTAATCCCCTGATCGGTTATTTCTTCATCAAGGAGTGATTGTTGAAGTCTGGGATTATGAAATAAAGCATATCGCACACAACTTTCTAATGTCCCTTTCCCTAAAGAAGTGTCCGGGTTGATTTGTGCCGTTGATTGAAAAGGATTAAGAAATAAAAGCAGACCCAAGTAAGGAATAATTAGTATTTTTTTCACCGAACGATATTCTTTCTGACGATTTGATATAAATGTTATAACTAAACTACTTATTTTCGTGCAAAAAAGTTCCGTACAGGGGAAAAAAATCAAAATAAGTGTCTTTATTTAATATTCCATCGGCATTTAAAAAGCATATATTCCCTATCGGACTTCATCATTATTACTTTGAATGCAGATGAAGTTTCGACCAGACATCTGGAAAAGTTGCAGTTAATGGATTTAGTTTTTTAATTTATCCGCGTGTTTTCAATTGAATAACAGATAGAACCGGCGATAATCATAATTAAGATAAATGAGGAAAAGTCCGCATGAGAATAAAAACAATCGATGGCTTTCTCATTGTTACTCTCATACTAACATGCCTTTCATGTAAATTTGTTAATGGCATTAGTACGCCTGCTGTTACCACGGTAACTTATAAAAACGTCCGATATGTTGCTAACTTGGTAAGTTCATCGCTTTGGGGAAATCCCATTATAACATATCAAAGTGCGAATGGAGCGACAACACAATTGCAGCAGATGAATCTGGATAGTACGCTGCAATTAAGAGTCGGATTAACCGCCACATTGAAAGCAAGTTGTGCCGGTAGTTACAGTCCTGCGCAACTTAGTGCATCAGCGGCTATTAGCTTAAAAATGTATGTTAATGATTCCCTTAAAGCCTCGGCAAATGATTTTCAAACAGATTCGTTAACAACCGTGAATGCCTCTGCGACATGCAGTTATCGTATTAAATGATTCTATATT
>Ga0182021_10002386_pt1 | contig 21873 bp, 24 predicted proteins | sample 612E3MmetaG_FD_120493 | JGI IMG/M metagenome (GOLD analysis project Ga0182021, IMG submission 120493) | Permafrost microbial communities from Stordalen Mire, Sweden - 612E3M metaG (Illumina Assembly) | ecosystem: Environmental > Terrestrial > Soil > Wetlands > Permafrost | place: Sweden... | reverse complement strand
GGTATAGGTTGGTGTGAATGTAGATGTAGGCGTGTTTGTCGCGGTTTTCGTAGGAGTAAAAATGGAGGTATTGGTTGGGGTATAGGTTAGTGTGAATGTAGATGTAGGCGTGTTTGTCGCGGTATTCGTAGGAGTAAAAATGGAGGTATTGGTAGGGGTGAAGGTTGGTGTGGATGTTTTAGAGGCCGTTTGCGTGCTGGTTGGGGTTGCGGTGAGCGAGGTGTTTGTTGTGGCTGTAGCTGTTTGTGTTGAGCTGGGTGTTGATGGCGCTTGATTCATCACCAATGGGAGAAAGATATAGTAACTCAATGATTGAGCTTTTGGAGCTGCCAAAACCTCTATTAAATAGCTAAAAAACAAGATAGCTGCTATACCAATAGCAATAATAACTACATGTTTGTTTTTTCTCACTTTGAGCCTCTATTTCCCCACTTGAATAAGTGGATTTCAGGGACCCTAATATTCTGAATTATGAATTAGGCTTGAAGCTCCATTATTCAGAAAAATTTATATAAATCAGAATAGCACGAGGGTAGAGGTAATTCAAGACCCTAATTATTTTTGTTACTGTCACAATTATCCATGGATTTCTGTGACTGTAACCGAACCTATTCAATTCTTTACTTTCAGCTTTCAAAGCGAGATAATCATAACAAGAATCTGGATATCAGCGCTCTTCTGAATAACCTGCCCCCCAAAAGCTGATCCAACACCCATGGATCACTCCAATCCTTGTCTTCACAAATGCATTTGTAGTGTCTTCGAAGCCAATAAAAAATGACAGGATTATAAACAAAAAATACTTGGTTAGTGCTCTGAACAGACAGGTGAGCAAGAGTAGTTCAAACGATCAGATATGGGAACAAAGAGGCAAAATTGCTCAAAAACTGTTAGCTTAATAATGGGGCATATTAGGCGGAAACGAACAAACGAAAGGCTTTCGCGGCTCTATCTCCGACCTCTCACGCGATGGTCGTATGGGATTAATTATGATACTCAGCCGACCATATCTAATGTATATTCACAAGACATATATACAAGGGGATGACCTTTGTTGTCTTTTCAAGAACAAAATATAGGAGTATGGTTATAGTAGAAATGAAAATCTTTTGTGAAATATCAGTAACAAGATGGAAAAATATGGCAACTGCAAAAGAAGTCAGGCAATATGTGTTCAAGAAAATTCAGGAAGCACGACAAAAAGGGGAGAAAACGATCACCTTTACCGCATTGGAAATTCATAAGGGGAATGGGGTTGAATCAACGCTTCCCTCTGGTTTGCAGTGCCATTGATGCCGAAAAGTTTCTGGACTACGCCTCCGTGATATTGATCAGGCGTGAAGGGCCTAAACAAAGTACAACTGCCCGTTGGACCTTCGATCTCAGGAGATGAGGAACCATGGCTAATGCATAATTGACTACTATTACAAATGCCCTTTTGGAGTATGGAAAGTCGATCTCCTCGGAAGTCCTCTTTCCGACTGTCATCCCCGAGGCAGCTGGAATTATTTACAAAGATCCCTATGCTTTCTGCATCGCCACATGCCTCGACCGCGGCACGCGTGCGGAGGTTATCTGGACGATCCCGTATGACATTCAAAAAGACCTCGGTCATCTCGATCCGGGAAAGATCCATACCATGACGTTGGATCAGCTCGCAGAGTTATTCAAGCGACTGCCGCGGCGTCCGCGCTATGTGAATGACGCCCCCAAAACGATCAAAGACCTGACCCGTATTGTCATGGAAGATTGCGGCGGGGATGCCAGCCTGATCTGGAAAGGAAAGCAAGCTGGCCAGGTCCATCGTACATTCAATTCCATTCATGGTGTCGGCCCTGGGATTGCCAACATGGCTGTATTGTTGATCGAAAGAGCATTCTTGGTCCAATTCCCGGATCATTGGAGCATGGATATCAAACCGGATATCCACACCAAGCGCGTTCTGTACCGCCTGGGAGCCAGCGATGCTGAAACGGAAGATGCTGCCATCCAAGCCAGCCGCAGGATGAATCCAGAGTTCCCTGGGATCGTTGACGCTGCCCTCTGGGATATTGGGCGTACCTGGTGCTCACCCACTAGACCCAATTGTCCTGAATGTCCCGTTTCCAAGATATGTGCAAAAAGGATCGAGATGTTATGAAAAAAATCATATTGATTTCATGCGTTAGCAAAAAAAGAGCATATAGGTCGAGAGCCAAAGACCTGTACATCAGTGCATTATTCAAAAAGAACCTAGCCTATTCCCGGCGATTGAACCCAGATGCAATCTACATTCTCTCGGCAAAATATGGGCTTCTTGAATTGGAGTCAGAGATTGAACCGTACAATTTGACATTGAATATCATGTCTGCAGGAGAAATCAGAAACTGGGCTGACAAGGTTCTCCAACAGCTGAGCCAGGTAGCAAATCTGAATGATGACCATTTCATCTTCTTGGCCGGGATGAAATACCGAAAGTTTCTCCTACCGCGTTTGAGATCGTATGAAATCCCACTTGAAGGATTGACCATCGGAAAACAATTGCAGGCCTTATCGAGGTGAGAAATAACTACCTATGATATAGTTTCCCCCTTTATTGATATAGAATGCATTGATAAATATACAAAGTGCTAATATTTATTAGGAGCCAATAATTATGAAATCGCACGGTGAATTGACTGTAAAGATAGCGCTAAAAATTTCTCAAATATTGGATAAGAATGAATATATGGTACATTATGATCACGGTACATCGGGAGAAAATGTAGGGAAGATTGTATCCACTATTGAGAAAGAATATAGCCGGGGAAATGAATTGAGCCAGTTGGACATTGCCATTGTAAAGCAAGGTTCAGATCAAGTGGCCGTCCTGGTCGAAATTGAAGAAACAACGGACAAACCTAAAACATTTTTAGGCGATATTTTCGGCGTTCTCTTTGGTGACTATATTTGCTTCAAAAGGAAAGTATTAGATATTGGGGACTCTTCCACTCTTATTGTTGTAGGAGTCAACAAAACCTATCATAAGGATCGAAATGAATATATTCTGGATCAGGTAAATAGAGTCAAAGCCAGACTTGGGACACAAAATGCAAAGATTAGAAAAGTGGAAATCATGACTTATACAGACGAAGGGGAATTATTAGCAAAGTTACCGTTCTTGTTGGATGAGGCGTTGAAAGGAGAAGGATAAAATGGCGAATCATAAGGTTTATTCAGCGATCGTTCAAGCAGTCAAAAAAGGAAATCTCAAAGAACCATTCACACAAGATGATTTTCAACGCGCCTGTCCTGGTCTTGGAGGAGGAACTTATCAGGCATTTCTTTATAAGCACCGAAAGGATAATCCTGGCGGGCAGAGTGAATTATTTGATTTGGTCAGTCCCGGCAGGTTCCGTTTGTTGCGCCCATTTCGTTATGAATTATGAGCGAGAGCTGGTGATGTATCTGGATTGGTGATGGATGCATCATCAATTTCTTGGGGGCATGTATAGAAGAATATCCCAGACTTACTGATAGATGCAACTAGCAACCCGCAGACCTCAAAATCATTGGACCAATCCACCAATCCGAAACCTAACTTGAATGGGTATACATCAAAGTACTTGAAGAGATAACTGCTCAAAAAGACAATCTTGGAGTAAATTATGAGCCAGAAACAAAATCCTTTGTGTGGAGAAAAGTCTATGGTAACCTTCGATAACGTCTGGTCCTGGCTCCAGGGCAATCTGAAATCCGGTCAAATAATCAAGAATTGGTCTGTATTGCATGAATATCTTGGCCGCACAATGACAATCGTGGATGTGCGTAGTGACTACATCAAAGTCGCTCCGCCCAATGCGAAAAAAAATCAGGTAATCCCCAAGGAAGATTTCGAAAAGTTGTGGGGGGATTGGTCCGCCTACAAAAACGGCAAGGTACTTCGATCAACGTTTCCAAAAAAAACCAGATTTGTTACATACATCATAAGTATCCTGCATTATTATGAGCAGGAAGTGACGGGGATTGCACAATTTTCGGATTGATGTGAGTAATAAAATACCCCTGGCTGGCTGTGGGGCAGCCAATCAAGGGATTCTATTTAGCAAGAAAGTGCCAGGCTGAATACAACGAGGAACCGTGACGGCGGGGCGGCTATCACAGTTATTTGATCGGGAGAAGCGAAAGCCGCGGAGCCGCTATCCGCTTGGAGACGGGGTTGGATGATTTATGCCCTATTCAGCTTAGCAATTAATACCAAAATACTCAAAAGTCCATAATGTCATAATCCTCAGCCAGCCTCTCCCAATCAAGTTGAGGAATAATTGACTCAATTTCTTCGTCCAAACTCCTAGCAGTATCCTCCATGAACCAGCAGACATAAAGCCGAGAGGCATAGTCTGGTCCATTATTGTGAATGCTTTCCAGAGATTCTAATTCGGCTACGCACAACCAGCTCGGAAGTTCGCCGCTAGGCGGTTCGATAACCGCCAATGGATGACCCGGCGGCATTATATTGGCCACCATATCAGTCAGATCCTCGCGTATATGAGAACTGGCGGATATTCTGTCCCCTTCAAGGACACCAGAATACGTCCCGACCATATTCCAGCGGACCAGGTCTATCTTACGCCCATACGGTAACAGATAATCGCCCATGCGTACCATCCGGTTTCTGCCATCAACTATTATTCGACAGTTTTATAAACCGTACTTTAGATTCAACTCTTCTGTTAGCCATGGCAAAATCTCTTTTTCTCTTATGTGTTGGACAATCCGTTGCCAACTACATTTCCGTAGCATCGCAGATTCTTTCAAAGCTTTTTTTGTTTCTATGTAAGCACTCTCTCCCTCCCCATCAAATTGAAACGCTGGATTACGCTTATCATAAATCAGTACCGCATGACCATTTTTTGCAGATGCAGTTCCATCCTTTATGCCTGCTGCCAAAATATTCCTTACCAATTGATAGTTTTTATTCAACGGACATGGGTTCAAATCGCCCTCTTTTTTCCATGTAAACAGACTTGGAATATATTTCCAATATAAAACCCCAATTTCAATGAGTGAACATCTCGTTTTTCGTTGTCTTTGAATTGAATAAGTACCGTCGCAAAATTCTGTCTTATAATTTGAAGCCGTTTGTTTTAGCCGTGGTCTTGAACAAGTTCCAAATTCCGTTTCTGATAGCTTACACTCAATTGCTATATGATAATCTCCAGAAATATACCCATCAAGACTTGTGGGTCGAGATTCCCCAAGATAGTTTATTTTGTATTCCATATCAAAATTATTAGATGAAATTGACGCTTTACCAAAGAGATCCAGTCCATCATCATCTTTTAGTTCAGATAAGATATGCAAAGCATTGTATATTTTCAGGTTCCCTAATATGCTTTGAGCCAATGCCTGCGAACTACTCATACTTCGAAACCATTTGTGTCTTTCGCCTTTGGGAACTAAGGCTAACAGTTTATCAATTTCCTGCTGGCTTGCAGTAGGATTCATGATGATATTTCGCCATGATTCATCCGGAATAAAAACTGGGGGACGGCTGCTTGGAGCATATGGGCGTTCAAAGATACTTTGTTGTTTTGAAAAACGGGATTTTCGATATTCCCAATAACCTCGGTAAAGATCTTTCTTATAACTCACATTGGTCTGATTCATAATGCCTCCAAAATAGACTTCATCGGATAACATTTGACCCCATCAATAAATCATGACTTCAATCTGAGCCAATTTCATTGGCAGAAGATAGATTGATTTCAAATAATTCCCAGATATCAACCAGTTTGTACTTGAACATCTACCCATCTTCGATATCCGATATTTGCGTTATTGAATCATGACAATAGGTATCATTCCAAAATACCCGCCTCATGGTAATCCTTTCTATAATTACACAATCCACAGTCCTCGGCGGCATCTGGCGGGGTAGGCTTATCCAGAAGCGTAACGATTTCTCTCAATAAAGCCTGGAATGTAACATCATCACGGGGGATGTTCATCCAAGTCGCCTTGGTTACAAAGGCTAATTCTCCATTTGGTAGCGGCTCAAAGCGATCCGGTGTAATGATGAAAAGCCCAAGCCGAGTTATAGGCGATATAGAGAGCGCGCCGGGAGCCGGATTTTCCAAAGCGTAGGCGTAGGCAGACAATTGACGACTATAGAAGGCAGCTTTTTCTTCAGAAGCTTCGGATGTCTTGTAATCAATAATGCCGTAAGAGCCATCATCGAAGGAGATGATCGCATCGAAGCGACCCTTGATGACACATTGCGACGCTGTGTCTTGAAAACTGATCGGAACCGATTTGACCCACTTCTCTCTGAATTTCACAACCCCTGCTGGTAGTTCAGGGGATATTTCACTCGATGGCTTATCGAGGTAGTAATTGCTGGTCAGATCACCCATTTTTCCGAACATACCGGGAAATGGACCGCTATAACCAATGTTGTATTTCACCTTGAGGTAAAAGCATCGTTTGCAACCATCCCAAGCAAATGTGAGAGCGGACGGGCTGAGGTTATAGATGGTCATTATGAGTCCAGCATGATCATAATTTGTGATTGGTAAAACAGGAGTTATGGTTTCAAACGCCCATTCGGTACCTTGCCAACTTGTTCAATAAAATCCCGGTCTAACTCAAGTAATGGAATATCAATTCTCAAGGCAACAGATTTTCCTATTTGTAAGATTTCTATGTCAAATGGCAGATATGCTGTGCATTTTAACTTTAAGCGAATCATCATCATTTAGGAACAGGAGTTTTTGGGAATTCCCATTAATATTTATAGCATTAGTTCTGTAAATTAACTGAAAGTGTCATCACGAATTCATAGACATTTTTTGCGCCTTAATCTGAGCGTGCAATGCATTGCGTGAATGCTCCCGGGCGAGCTGTTCCGCCAGGTCGACATCATGGGCTGAGATCGCTTCATATATTTTCCGATGTTCTACCAGCGCATTGCTTATTCTTTCCGGGGCAAATTCAAAAAGGCGGAACTGGGGAGGAAAATTCAATTGGGAATAAAGCCTGCGTAAACGCACATTCTTACATCCATGAGCGATGAGGTCATGGAACTCACCAGTAGTCTTTGATACCGTTTCCAGGTCACCAGCTGCAAGGGCTTTCTCCATGCGTATCACATATTCATCTAACATCTCCAATTCAGAAGATCCCATATGCTGGGCAGCTTGGCGCGCAATCAAGCCAAATAACACTTCATCAATTTCATAGATCTCAAATAGACCATCGAGTGTAAGGATCGGTACCACCAGTCCTCGGCTGGGAGCTTTTTCAAGCAGGTGTTCGCTTTGCAGGCGGCGAAACGCCTCCCTCACAGGTGTTCTGCTGATGTCTAGCTCGGAGGCAATATCGTCTTCGATTAATCTGGACCCCGGCTCGAGCAGGCCCTTCCGGATGGCATCGCGGAGCGTCCAATAAACCGCGTCAGCAGCAGTCCTTTGTTGGACCTGCTGTTTATAAATTTCCGATAAGCGTTCCTTGAGAAATTCCATATCCAGGTAGAACTCCCTCATCAATAGATTCTTAATTACGATGGCTGGTCATACCGGCTGGATCGAGGGCGTCACGCAAGCCATCGCCTATAAAGTTGATGGAAAGAATGGTCAAAAAAAGCATCAGCCCCGGAAAAAAGACCCGCCACCATTGTCCATATTGGATGACCGCCTTTGTCGCCTCGAGAAGCATGCGTCCCCATGTCGCCTGAGGAGGCTGAAAGCCTAATCCAAGAAAGGAGAGCGTTGACTCTGTGAGAATAGCTCCGGCGATATTGAGCGTAGCTGACACGATCACAGGGCCGATTGAATTTGGCAGGAGGTGACGAAGAACAATTCCGGTGTTGCTCATGCCAAGGGCGTGGGAGGCGGTAACGAACTCGCGCTCTTTTAGAGACAGGAAACAGGCACGTACCAAACGTGAGGTTGTCATCCATCGAAGGATGCTGATACTGATGACAATCGTCCAAAATCCTGGACCGATCAGTGTCATGAGGATAATGACAACGAACAGACTCGGCAGCGAATAGAAGACATCGACCAGGCGCATGATACCATTATCGATCATACCACCCGAATAGCCAGCGATGGAGCCCAAAGTAACCCCGAGGGTTACCGAGACCATGATACACGCCAATCCTACCATTAAGGTTGTGCGGCCGCCATAAAGAATCCGGACCAATTGGTCTCGTCCGAGTTCGTCAGTTCCCATAGGATGTTGCAGGGAGGGGGGTTTATTCATCTGGCTAAAGACGATCCGGTTGGGGTCTGTGCGAATCAGCAGGGGACCAATGGCGACACTCAGACCGATCAGAATGAGCACCACCAATCCAAAAACGGCCAGACGATGGCGGAAGAAATGTCTGAACGCATTTTGCCAGGGTGAGCGCACCACCGGCCGTGCACCTTTTGCGAGCTCTTCATGCTCCAAAATCGGGATCTCGGAAGTCCGAACGCGACTCTCTTTCATCCTATCCTTATCCGCGGATCCAGAGCAGCATAGAGAACATCCGCGAGCAAATTCGAGAGAATCACCAATAGGGCTGCGATCACAAGAATACCCATCAGCACCGGGTAGTCACGCAAGTCTGCTGACATGATAAACAAATTGCCCATACCGGGAAGGGCGAATATTGTCTCGATAACCACCGTACCCAGGAAAAGATCGGGGATCCGCAGGGTCAGGACTGTGACAATCGGGATGGTTGCGTTCCTCAGCACGTGTTTTAAGATGATGGCGCGCTCACTCAGCCCTTTTGCTCGCGCCGTCCGGACATAATCCTGGTGCACAATCTCTAACATCGAGGCGCGGATATATCGCGTCACCGCCGCAGTATCGATCAATGCAAGAACAGATACGGGCATCAGGAGATGACGAGCCATATCCCATAGATGAGCGATGCCGGTATAGGCTTGACTCACATCAGTCAAGCCGAATGCCGGAAGCCACCCGGTTTTGAACGAAAAAAAATATAGAAGTAACAAACCGAACCAGAAACTGGGAATTGAAATCCCAATGAAAGCCAGACTGGTCAGCACATAATCCAAAAGAGAATACTGTCGTACCGAAGAGATGATCCCGACCGGGAAAGACAGGATTAACATAACCAGATAGGCCAGGCCGGTTAAAAGCAGGGTGGTAGGCAAACGTTCCAGGATCATTTTCAACACGGGCCGGCCGGTGTTGAAGGAAGTCCCCCAATCCCCCCGGATGAAGTTTTTAAACCAATTTATGTAGCGGATATAAAGAGGTTGGTCCAGACCATAATTCGCTCTGAGATGTTCGAGTTGCTCAGGAGTGATGCGGCCGGAGCCAATGTTCTCGCTAACCGCCAGCGGCCCTCCCGGCGTCATCTGTAACATCAGGAAGACGATAATGCTGATTACGAGAAGCAGGGGAATGCTTTGCAGCAAACGCCGAAAAATGTAAGATGTCATCGATCTCGTATCTGGGCGGGAAGGTCGGCTGCGGGGAAATCCTCAATTTCAGGACTCCCCCGCAGCTTCCAATTGAATGATCAGCAGTTTACGGCTGGATATACCAGTCTGCCGAGCTCAAGAAGATCTGATACGGGTTAAAGTAATCCCAGGTGACACCGTGCAAACGCGTGCTCCAAGCGTTAAAGCGGGGAGCCTGGTAGAGCGGCAGAGCAAGCCGGGTATCCCGGAAAATTTGGTCAATTTGATTATACAGGGGTTGCCTCACGCTGGGGTCCAGGGAGGCAGCGGCCTCGATCGCCAATTGGTCGAACTGTGGATTGCTCCAATGGGCATATGTCCACCCATCTGGGCTCTGTGCATTTGGAATTCCGGATGTGGTGAAGTAGCTCACCCACTCGATCGGGTCCAAAAAGTATCCATCGCGGCTCATGACGATGTCATAGTTACCGACTTGGATCAACCCGCCATCGGAATAACCTCCAAACAGGGTGTTCGATGGCACGTTTTGGATCTTAAGTTCGATGCCGATATCTTTCATGTTCTGCTGGATCAACTGCTGGTAAAGTTCGCGGGTCGTGTCACCGGCGATGGTTTGGAATTTCAGGCTGGCACGAACGCCATTTTTCACGCGGATCCCATCACTGCCCGGAACCCAACCGGCCGCATCAAGCACCGCCTTGGCATGGGCAGGATCATAAGGCGTCGGCGGCACGTTGGTTGCGGCCCAGCCAGAGTAAATAAAGGAACCGGTCAGAGTACCGAATCCACCAAGGATATTGTCGACGATCGACTGGCGGTCAATCCCATAATCGATTGCCTCACGTATAGCTGGATCTCCAAGAACAGGGTGGGGTTTGGTCAGGTCGCCGTTGTTCGACATATTGAACCACAAGAACTCGGCGGTCATGCCACTCTTGCTGATTTCCAGGTGGATTGGTTCGCCTGCATCTGCACTCTTTTTTACCGTCGCCAAATCCCCCGTGGTCAGGAAGGTGACATAATCAAATTGCCCGGCTCGGAAGGCCGCAATGGTAGCGTCACGATCAGGGGTGATTTTGATCGTGATCCCATCCAGATAAGGTTTCTCCGGATCCCGGTAATTGGGATTTCGATCCAGGACGATCTCGTCGCCAGTCTTCCACGATGTGATCATGAAAGGACCCGTACCCATTGGAATAAGGGCCAGGGGGTCTGTCTGGGTTACTGCTGTTGAAGTAAATTTATGCTTTGGCAGCACGGCCTGCCAGAGGGTTAGGTAACCAGGGTTAATCGACTTCATTTTAACTTGAACGGTCAGAGGATCGATCGCGGTTACTGAATCGATGAATGAATAGGCTGGAGGCGCCTGGGTGGTGGAGGCGGGGTTTTTATAGACATCGTAGGTAAAGACAATGTCGTCGGAGGTGAACGGCTCGCCGTCGGACCACTTGATTCCAGGTTTGATTTTATAGGTTACAGTCAGGAAATCGGCGGAAAGGTCCCCATTTTGCAAGGTGGGCACTTCAGATGCCAGGACGGGAAGGTAGGTACCGGCTGCATTGGCAACGAAGAGAGGTTCCACAACCAGGGTCGAAACGAAAGAACCGGATTGTGCGTTGAAAAATTGACTGAGCTGACCCGGCTCCTGAATCAATGCAATTACAGCTCTTCCTCCGCGCGGGATTGGGGTTGTGGTCGGGGTCTGTAACTGGGTTTCTAATGTCGGTACATTTGTGCTGGGAACATTAGTTGATGGGGCCGGACTGCTCCCCCCGCAGCTTGCCAATAGCAACGCTGTGACGACCAATAAGCCAATACCGGTCCAGGTTATTTTACGTGTTTGAATGAACATTTCTCCTCCTGAGCTAAAGTTGCAGATAGCAGAACGGAAATGATCTCAGCTTTCGAGATTGACGAGATCAACATGCAATTCTATTCACCTGTGTTAACAATAGTTTGGTCGGATGGAGAAGCCTCCTTTCCCAACTCCCGGGAAATCACTGCCAATTGCGGAAATCTCCAGACTTGTAAATCTTAGATTGTTAGCAACTGGAAATCTGGTTCAGATATTCCTGCAACTCCCTAGAGATGGACTTTATCAGTTACATTAAAGAGAACGAATATTGCTGATAAGAATTCAGACTGGGAGGGCCAACCGTGGCCCAGATTTGACAGAGTGTAGGTTTAGCAATTATAGAGGCCACAGTAATATAATCACTCTCCAAATCATCCCCGGGCTCGACGCTAAGAGTGTCTGGATACATCTCACGATCACGCAGAAGTTGCTGAATCAAGGGAACATCTAGACAGCCGTAGTTGTTCTCCAACAATATCTGGAGTCTATCCAAGCGGGTTTTGGAGTTGTGCAGGTCTTTAGGTGTGGCCAGCTCTTCACCGAACAATTCAGGGGCAAGAAAGTGATTGGAATGGACAAAAATATCCATTTCAAGTTCAGGTTTCCCCTGTCGTTCCACCGCGAACTCCAGGTCCACTGCCTGGCCGCTGGAATCCAGAAGAAGCAAGTTCCGGGAAGAGGCCCTATAAATGGGGCCAAGAAGATTTTCGGCATCATGGACATTCTTTTGGGTAAGTGCTAAGCGCGACAGGAAATAGCGAGGATACCCAGTCCGCCAGCCATCACAAGACATATAGTTTGCAAATGCACACAGTCCGGAACTGTTGATCCCAATGTAAGAAACCTGCCCAGCCGGTGTGACCATCAAAATTGAAGGATGATCCGCCGAGATGATTTCCATCACTATAGATATATCAGCATAAAAGCTAGGAAGATCTGCGTTCTGCCCACCAAGAGGTTCGCTATCGATAGTGGCACCGGAGCGCGCAACAAAAGTGGTACATTCCATATCAGCAGATCGGGAGGATTTTGGAGAAAATGATACTTCCAACTCGGCGCGTAATTGGAGAAAATAGGCGTCGGTCAGAGATAGGTCGCTACCCTCGGCTAAGCCTTGAATTTCCTCATCAAGAAAAGGGGCATATTTTATTACATAGGGGCGATAATCCAGTACTTTATCCTGAACCTGCTGATGGGTAACCCCAGTATGAGTGCGTAGACGCTGGTATGAGTACTCAAAGTTCTGTTTAATTAATGAAGAACAGGCTTCTCCATACTGCTGACCTATTTCACGATGTGTACCCTTAAACTTGTGGAACGGAAATGTTCTCTCCAAATCAGCGCCTCCATCATGCTTTGTAAACTATTATCTGTATATGGTATACTATTGTATACAATTGGATATATTATCATTGTACAGACGAATAATGTTTTTGTCAACTGGTTCGTGATATTCTGAATAAGGCAACCCAATGCTTGCAGTATTCAGATGTGAAACTAACTCAATACTGATAGGGATCCCGATTCGAAAATAGCATCTCAATTTCCCCATAAATCAATCTGAAAGGATAAGAGGTGATGACCCTCTCTGCTGATCTTCTTATTTCTAATGCACGCGTCTTTACATCTGACTCAACCAATCCATCCGCACAAGCAGTCGCAATCCGGGGGAACCGGATCGTGTTTGTCGGAAGCGACCAGGATGCTGCGGACTGGCGCGGAAAATCCACCCATAAGATCGATGCTGCCGGATGCACCTTGATGCCAGGCTTTATCGACAGTCATATCCACCTTTTGAAATCTTCGCTCGGGCTTGAAGATCTGCATGCAGATACGGTGAGCACCTACGAGGAATTTAAAATTCTGCTTAAAAACTATGCAAACGAGAACCCTGATAAACCTTGGTTGACGGGTTTTGGCTTTCATTACAACCTAGGCCCAAGTCATACCCCCTTCCACCGCAATCACCTCGACGCGGTCATCGCTGACCGTCCGGTCTTTATCATCTCCTATGATTTTCACACGGCCTGGGCGAATACTCTGGCTTTGATGCAGGCCGGCATCTTTCATGGTGCCGACTGCGGAGCAAATAATGAGATCGTGCTGGACGAGCATGGGGAAGCTACAGGTGAGGTGCGCGAATTTGGAGCAATGGAAAAGATCAAGCGTCTGCTCCCAAAACCCGGACCAGTTGAGAAACGCCGGCTACTCTTGAAGGGTCTGAAATATGTCTCCAGCCTGGGCATTACCAGCGTTCACAACATGGATGGGAACGCCGAGCAAGCCGAGCTTTACGCTTCGTGTGAACGCTCTGCTGAGTTGATGGTTCGGGTATACCTACCCTTCAGCTTTAGCCCGGACACACCTTTTGATTCCTTGGAGAAGGATGCCGTTGGGATGATGCACACATACCAAACGGGTTCGGTGCGAAGCGGCTGTGTCAAGTTCTTCATCGACGGGGTGATCGAATCATGTACCGGTCTGCTATTGGAGGATTATGCCGATAGGCCGATGTCGCGGGGCGCCACCAACTATGAGATTGAATATTTCAACAGCTTGATCGTGGAAGCCGACCGCCTTGGACTGCAGATATGTGTCCATTCCGTTGGTGACGGGGGAGTACGCTGTGTCCTGGATGCATACAAAATGGCCCGGCGTGTCAACGGTCAACGCGATCGCCGCCACCGCATCGAACACATCGAACTAGTCCATCCCGATGACATTTCGCGTTTTGCCGAATTGGGGGTCATCGCCTCGATGCAACCTTATCAGGCCGCTCCCTGTTTGGACAATAACGATGCTTGGCTTTGGCGGGTTGGGGAAGAGCGCTGGCCATACAGTTTTGCCTGGGAAACCCTGCGCTCCTCAGGTTCTTGCCTGGTCTTTGGTTCGGACTGGCCGTGTGTCAGCCCAAACCCACTGCTCGGCGTGCATAATGCGCTGAACCGCAGGTCGTGGAAAGAGGGCTGCCCAAATCAACGCATGACTCTTCCCAATGCCCTGCTTTCGTATACGCAGCTGGCAGCCTATGCCGAGTTCCAGGAACACTGTAAAGGACAGGTTAAACCTGGTTACCTGGCAGATCTGGTTCTGCTATCGAAAGACATTTTTAATATCTCACCTGAAGAGCTTAAAGATGTCCATCCATTGATCACGATGCTTGATGGAAAGATCGTTTATGAGGCCTGATGATGAATATTTTGCGCGGAGTCTTTTGATATAGGTTGTACCCATTCTGCTTCTTTTGAGTGGTATTTTTGTCCGCACTGTACTGAAGATGCTCTTTATCAGCCGTCTTGTCTCAACAGAAAACCGAAGCATTATGCCAAAATGGATATTAACTAATAGATACTTGATTAGGGTCGAAACGACAGTTAATGTTTTAAAATTGCCACCTTTATATGGCGATAAAGTTAATCGCCGATTGTGTCAGATTGTGTAATTGCATTTTACATTAAACGACATCTGGAAATAGTTGTATTAATAAGTATTAATGTAATTAGTTGTGTTCCTCATTGCCCGAGTTTGATGCGTATGAACGATCTAGAATCTTTACAAGAAATGTATCCATATGATCATGGAACGAGAACTTTTACAATCCCTATTTCGATTGAACGGTATGAGGATTTTTCCTTGCGACTTGATCCCTCGCCGGCATCCAAACGTGATCTCGCACCAGATCTTGTTGATTATTTACGTCAATGTTCTGATGAAATCCCCTGCCGTTACCCAATCAAACTCAAATTGAATATCTGTGAAGATAAACGCGATTCGAAACGCGAGCAAAATTGTCTTGATAGTTTGAAGAATTATTTTCAGCATGAAATATTTGTCGAAAGATCTGACATCCGCCATAGGCGGGCAGATTCTTTGAAATACCTTCTGGTGTCTTTTCTGTTTTTGACTCTTTATATTGTCACCGAAAAGCTGTTATTAATTGCCTTTTTCTCTGAATTCCTCCGAGAGGCAGTCTTGATTGGTGGATGGTTATTCATGTGGGAAGCTGTCTCAGTTAATTTTATTGAAATGGACAAACATTACGAGACCATAAAAAAACTTAATCGGCTGATACAAGCGAAAATACTTTTCATCTATTCGGTAAGTTAGTAAAACAATGAATATGGATGCAAAAAATCTATGACCAACAATCCAAGTTGAACCAGATTTATATCACAGGAATTTGATCGCTGGAGCGATCTATGAAGATAACCCTGAATTGACCACACGCTAACGCCAAAGCACATTTTCTTATGGTCATCGACTGCAGAAGAATAATGAAATTAGCTCCGGAAAAACAATACTTAGGGGATCTCGGATAAAGGTTACGCCACATCTTCTCGTTTGTCTATTCAAATTCGAGAAAAGGTAGAAAAGTAATGTCCCCGAATGCAGATATTATTATTTCCAATGCGCATGTTTTTACTTCGGATGCAGCCAATCCTTCTACTGAAGCAGTGGCAATAAAGGGAAACCGAATCGTTTTTACCGGCAGTAACCAGGATGCTGCCGAGTTGCGCGGCCGATCCACCCACGTTATAGACGGCGAGGGAAAAACGTTAATGCCCGGCTTCATCGATTGTCATTTCCATATGCTCATGGGCTCACTTGCTCTTGACGAACTCCACCCGGACACGGCAGGAAATTATGAGGAATTTGTTAACTTGCTTCAGGCTTTCGCCACCGAACACCCCGACAAACACTGGCTGACCGGGTTCGGTTTGCATTATGACTTGGGGCCCGGCCACACCCCACTCAATCGCCATCATCTGGATGCAGTAGTCGCTGAACGGCCGGTATTCATCATTGCCTATGATTATCACACCGCTTGGGCGAACACATTAGCACTCAAACTGGCGGGCGTCTTTCATGGCGGAGACTGCGGGGTGAACAGCGAAATCGTTCTGGATGAGCATGGGAAAGCCACAGGTGAATTGCGCGAAAGTGGCGCGCTTGCAAAGATTAAAGCTCTCTTGCCTGTTCCGGACCATTCTGAAACACGACGTTTGCTGCAGAAGGGATTGCACCTTGCCTCCCGTCTGGGGATCACCAGCATTCACAACATGGATGGGGACGATGAACAAGCCGCCTTGTATGCCGCCTTCGAGGATGTGGGTGACCTTAGCGTGCGGATATATATCCCATACAGTGTTACCCCGCAGACTCCCTTCGTTGCTTTAGAGCAAGAAGCTGTTTCATTAAGGCGCAAATACCGGTCAGATATGTTGCGGGGAGGAAGCATCAAGATGTTCATGGATGGGGTGATTGAATCCTATACCGGCTTGCTGGTAGACGAATACTCTGATAGACCGGGGATATGTGGTGCCTCCAACTATGCAATCGATCATTTCAATCGAATGGTTGTTGAAGCTGACCGCCTCGGTTTACAGATTATTGTCCATTCGGTTGGCGATGGGGGAGTACGGAGCGTTCTGGACGCTTATGCCGAGGCCGTCCATCTCAACGCTGCGCATGACCGCAGGCATCGAATCGAGCACATTGAGGTCATTCATCCGCAGGATGTCCCACGATTTGCCAGAATGGGGGTGATAGCTTCCATGCAACCGCTGCATGCCCCTCCCAGTATGGATACCGGTGATATTTGGTTATGGCGCATCGGTGAGAAGAGATGGCCGCTTAGTTTCGCCTGGTCAACATTGCGTGAGACGGGTGCATGCCTGGTATTTGGGTCTGACTGGCCGGTTGTCAGCCAGAACCCCATGCTGGGAATTCATAATACCCTTAACCGTCGGTCATGGAAGGATGGATTGCCGAACCACAGGCAATACCTTGCTGACACCCTACTTTCTTATACACGGGAGGCGGCTTATGCTGAGTTCCAGGAGCACCAGAAGGGTCAGATAAAGCCTGGCTACCTGGCAGATATCGTTCTGCTCTCGGAAGATATTTTCAGGATTCCGTATGAAGAGATGAAAGATGTTCAGTCACTGATCACTATCATGGATGGAAGGATCGTCTTTGAAGCCTGACTTTGATCGACTCCTCTTCAAAAAAGAGTGGACATATTTCATCCAAATTGAGCCCTCCTCAACAAGGAAGTTACTTAATATAATCAGACCAAACCCTAATCGAAGGACGGAGATCAACATGGTTTTTCCTCGCTACCCGCGCCCAGAAACATTAAAGTCATTGACTGATACTGTAATGACTCCTTTTTGGCTGGATGATCCACAACGGCCGCAACCAACTTCCGCATTGACCGACACAATCAATGCGGATCTGGTTGTCATTGGAGCAGGATTCACGGGCTTGTGGACTGCATATTTAGCAAAGGAAGCTGATTCTTCCCTGGATGTGGCTTTATTGGAAGCCGAAGAGGTGGCGATTGGAGCGAGTGGTCGCAATGGAGGATTTGTCGCGGCTTCATTGACCCATGGCTTTGAGAATGGTCGAAACCATTGGCCTAAAGAGCTGTCTACCCTTACGGCCATGGGACAGGCAAACTTAGATGAAATTGAGGTAACAGTGAAGCGACTGGAGATCGATTGCGACTTCCTGCGGTCTGGTGAACTTCTGGTTGCTTTAGAACCCTATCAGGAGGTTGAGCTACACAACCAGGTAGAACAATCTGCTGCCTTTGATGAGAAATTTGTGTGGCTAGATCAAAGACAGACTAGATCAATGGTTAACTCGCCACTCTACCTCGGTGGGCTGTATAACCAAAAAGGTGTTGCCTTGGTTAATCCAGCTCAATTGGCATGGGGACTAAGAAGAGCCTGCTTGAAGTTGGGCGTCAGATTGTACGAAAGCACTCCTGTGCTTTCTTTAGAAGAGGAAGATAAAGTAATCAAAGTGAATACTGCGTATGGGCATGTTCAAGCGAAAAGAGTTGCCATCGCAACGAATGCTTTTCCACCTCTCATAAAACAGCTCCGGCGCTATATTGTACCCGTTTATGATTACGCGCTAGTCACTGAGCCATTATCTTCCCATAAGCGCGCTTCGATTGGCTGGCAGGGTCGCCAGGGATTAAGCGATAGTGGTAACCAGTTTCATTATTACCGCACAACCCTGGATGGGCGCATCCTGTGGGGCGGTTACGATGCAGTGTATTACCGGAACAATGGAATCGGAAAACACCTTGAAATTAACAATGAAGTCTTCAGCCGCCTGGCAGAACACTTTTTCTTGAACTTTCCCCAACTCGAGGGATTACGCTTTACCCATGCATGGGGAGGTGCGATTGACACCTGCTCACGTTTCAGCCAGTTCTGGGGAACTACGCATGCTGGGCGGACCACCTATGCGTTAGGTTTCACTGGACTGGGTGTAGGTTCCTCCCGCTTCGGTGCCATGGTGATGCTTGACCTGCTTTATGGAAGGAAAACAGAACGAACCGAATTGGAGATGGTGCGGAGCAAACCGTATCCTTTCCCACCGGAACCTTTCCGTTCAGCAGTGATTAACTTGACCAGGCAAGCGATGGATAAGGCAGATCGAAACCAAGGCCGCAGGAATTTGTGGCTAAAGATGTTGGATAGTTTTGGGCTTGGTTTTGATTCCTGAATCTCGTTTTATATCCTGGACTATTCTTCTCCCCAATCTGAGACTAAATCAAGGTTGTTTTTATCGTCTTTAGTCAGGCGAAGCCAAACTGCACCGAGGTTATCCGAAAGTTGATCCAGGTTTCAAGAAAAACGAACATCAACAACAACCCGTTCCGATCTGCAGGGTCAACGAATTGCCCGAAGAAAAGCGTTAGTACCAAAACACATCCTGGTCTGGTGTTTTCTATCGGGAGTTCTTTTCCTGATTGGACGAAGAACCTTTTCCGGAGCTGTATGCAAACCTGCCTTCACAGCCCAATGTTCCAGCAAACGTCCTGGTGAGGCTGGAATGCCTGAATGCAGGTATTAGGTGGTCGGATGCAGAAATGTATGCGGCTTTCCTGTACAACCTACAGGTGCGTTATGCATAGGGCTATGATGAGTTTGGCAAAGGTTATTCCGATCTGAGCACAATGTATTATTTTCGCGAATGCTTGAGCCGCAATTCAACGTCGACAGCCGAGAGGAACGCCTAAAGCGTGCTGGCTGCCCGGTGACGTACTATCGTTACCCAGACACCCTTCACTGGTTCTTTGAACCTGATCGCTCCCAGGTATACAACCAAGCGGTAGCGAGCTTGGCATGAAATCGAACTCTAACCTTCCTGAAGCGTTCATCCATCTTGTGAGTTCAACCAAAGTACAGCTGCCCAACACCAGCTAGCGGATAGCGATTCCGTACCTAGCAAGTAGACATAATTTGCCAGAAATAGATTGGAATCAAATGGAGACAAAATGATTGGTAAACTCAACGGAAAGGTTGCCCTCATCACGGGCGGAACATCAGGGATCGGCGCTGCCACAGCGAGTGTGTTTGCTAGCGAGAGTGCGGACGTGGTGATCACCGGCCGCCGAACCAGTTTGGGCGAAAAAAACATCGAAACTTTAGGTAGGTTTGGGGTCCGAAGCGCGTACATAGAGGCCGATCACGCAAAATTGGAAGATTGCCAGCATGCTGTAATATCCACGATCCAAAACTTCGGTCGTATTGATATCCTGTTCAACAATGCCGGGGTTGTGATGAACGGTACTGCTGAAAGCACCAGTGAGGAAGACTGGGCTTACTTAATGAACCTGAACCTGACCGCCGTCTGGCGGATGAGTCGGTTGGCGTTACCACATATGCGGGAACAGGGGGGCGGCGTGATTATTAACAATGCATCAGATTGGGGAGTGGTGGGAGCTGAAAATGCATTGGCTTATGCCGTTAGCAAGGCAGCAGTGGTGCAGTTGACCCGGTGTATGGCACTTGACCATGCCTCCGAGAACATTCGCATCAACGCGATCTGCCCGGGTGATACATTTGTGCAACGTTGGCTTGAGAAGGGTTACTTCGAGAGCTCTGACCCGGTCACCTTAGAACAGGCTAAAGTCGATGCAGCCGCCGATCTTCCAATGAAACGTTTTGGTCTACCAGAAGAGATCGCTCAAGCTGTCCTGTTCCTGGCAAGTAATGATTCCTCCTTCATGACTGGTCAGACCCTGGTGGTAGATGGAGGGAATACGGCAAGGTAAGATTGAAGGGGTGGTTTTTTTCATGCTCCGCCCCTTCTTCATTAAAGTGAATAACGTATAAACACAGTAGACAAAATCCTACTTGACACTAGAACATTAGTTCTATATAATATCCTCAAGATTATCGGAGGACAAGCTGTGGAAACACGATTATTGAAAGGTGCCGAGGTGGCGAAAATTCTACAAGTGAGCAAGGCTCACGCGTATGTTTTAATGAAACGGGGGGAAATCCCCACAATCCGGATCGGGAAAATAGTGCGCGTTAAGCTCGAAGATCTGGAACGGTACATCAATGAAAAAGCAGCGCAAAATGGAAACCAATTCAACCCTCGAACGCGCTGATTGCAATCATGACATTGACATTCTGTGTCTTTTCGGTAGTAAGAAAATCACGACCTTTATCAGGTACAATCTACTTAATACGAAACAGCACCTTAACAGTCGAATAGCACAAGCTTTAATTCTCGTTCCTCCACCCTGGACCTCCAAAGGCACAGAAAGGAGGAATGAAAATGAGAAAGCGAGGCAACAATGAAGGCTGCATCTATCATCGCAAAGACGGTCGATGGTGCGCCCAGGTCAGCCTGGATGGTAGACGAGTGACCAAGTACGGCAAAACCCAAAAAGAGTGCCGGGATTGGATCAAGGAAATGGGCACGAAGATTGGGAACGGGCTCACCTTCCGGGGAACACAGGTTTCGCTGAGTGAGTTCGTTGAAACCTGGCTGGATGGCAAGGAATTGAGCCGCAGACCGCATACAGTGAGCGCCTATCGCTCCCTGATCCGAATGCACATTCTGCCGCATTTAGGTGGGATGCGCCTGCAGGACATCCAGCCAGCGCATTTGAAGCAGCTCTACCTCTTCAAGAAGGAAGAGGGAAGTGGAGCGCGCACGGTGCAAGTGATCCATATGGTGATGCATGCGGTGCTGAAACAAGCGGTGAGGGAGGGTATCCTGGGACGCAATCCGGCTGACGCCGTGGACTGTCCGAAGGTGGAAGTCGCCGAACGGAAGATCCTGACCGAGGAGCAAGCCCAACACCTGATCATTGCGACAACCGGCACACGCTATGGAACGCTCATTTATATGGCGCTGATGACCGGGATGCGTGAGGGCGAACTGCTGGGTTTGAAATGGTCGGATGTGGATTGGACAAAAGGTCAGCTGCGCGTCCAGCGGCAACTGCAGGTAATGAAAGTGAATGGGAGCGTAATGGTCCCGCCGAAGACAAAAGCAGGCAGACGCCAGATAACGTTGGGTCCAGGGACCCTGGACCGGCTGACCATCCACCGGGAACAGCAGGAGCTGTTGAAGGCAGCCAGGGGTACTCGCTGGGAGGAGAACGATCTGGTCTTCCCGAACACGCTCGGGAAGCCACTGTCCAGCCGGGATATGTATAAAGAGTACAAGCACCTGCTGAGCGAGAACGGTCTGCCGGATATCAATTTCCACGCCCTACGGCACACGTCGCTGTCGTTCCTGCTGGATATGGGGACACCGGTGAATACGGTCCAGCAGCGGGCCGGACACTCGAAG
>Ga0182021_10002384_pt1 | contig 21876 bp, 24 predicted proteins | sample 612E3MmetaG_FD_120493 | JGI IMG/M metagenome (GOLD analysis project Ga0182021, IMG submission 120493) | Permafrost microbial communities from Stordalen Mire, Sweden - 612E3M metaG (Illumina Assembly) | ecosystem: Environmental > Terrestrial > Soil > Wetlands > Permafrost | place: Sweden... | reverse complement strand
TCAATAGAAATTCATTTAAAATCTAAAACGGAAACTTACAAAAAGGTAGACCTATATGCCCTTAACAGAAAAAGTTACGTTTAAAACCCTGCTTCAAAAAGGCAATAGGCTGCAAGTTCCAGAGTTGATTCGTTGGCAGTTCAAAATGGAATCCAATCAAATTTTAAACGAAAATTCAAACCTTGCAGGTCACATTCTAGAAGTAACTCTCGAACCATTCCAAGTTGTACAATGAAAATTTTTTTGTCAGTGAATAAATTACTACCGGTCGACAACTCTGAGAAGCTTTTGAAAAAGCTGTTCTGCTTGGCTTTTGGTTATTCCCTGCAAAAAAAGCTGTTTTTGCCTTGATGTGGCTCCATTAGCAAGTTCAACCTTAACATGCAGAAGTTTAGAAAGTTCTTTCAAAATTTCCTTATTCACTTTGCCCTTTTCTGGCTCTTCGGTAGCGTACACAATTATCTCCTTGCCGTCAAGTTCAACTTTGAATTTGGGCGAGTTTGGTTTTACATAAATTGTGATGATTACGCCGTCTTTGGATTCTGCGATACTCATGCGGTTATGCACTCAGGTGCTTGCGATGATTTGCCGCTTTGCAATGCCCAGCTAAATTTGTTTCGCAACGTTGTGGGGTAGAATTTTTCAACGTCAAACTTGACTTTCTTAGCCCATTTCACATAAGCTGTTGGGTCAATGTAGGATTTAAGCGAGGTGCCGAGATTGTATTCTTTGGTTAGCTTAGTTAGTTCCAAGTCAAGTTTAGCCCGTTTTATTCTTGTCTCCAATGTCTCAATTTTTTTGCCAGCCGCCTTCTTCACGATAAGCTGTTGCTCCAGAGATTTGATGTTTGCTTCTTTCTTTTCGACGCGTTGGTCAAAGGTTGGCGGAACCTTGCGTTTGTGATTGGCGACTTCGGCCACTTTGAAATTAGCCATCTTCGCAGCGTAAACCTTGCAGTAATCAGGGTCTTCTTTAGTTATTCCGCTTTTCTCAAGCTCTTCTCGGACAGTTTTTGTGCATCTCCATGTACGAAAAACCTTAGCGGTCAATTTGGGCATTTTTTCAGACAGGAAACGAGCGACCATCTTGGAGTCAACGCCTTCAAAGAGGTATTCTTTGCTTGTTTTGGAGTAAAGTTGGATGTTTCGAATGACTTCAGGTGGCGCAGAGATGTCCTTTATCCATCTGACACTGTCTTTGCCAAGGAAGTCGAAGTGGATGATGTTGCCTTCTATTTTGATGTGCTCTGCTCGAAGAGTGATTGCGCCAACGGTGTCGGCTTCGTCTGGGTCTTTTTCGTCGCCAACCCTCATGTTGGGCACTAAAATAAGCCATGCGACAGTTGCGGTCTTTCGCCTTAAATCTTCTTTATCGTTAAGATTTCGCAGGATGTGCTGTTCAATTGTTTTAATTTGCTTGCCCAAGGTTTCCGCTTTTTGGAACTTTTCTTTTTCGCGGTTCTGTTTGAGGAACGCTGTGTCGCTGAACCAGACGTACTTTATTTTTCCTGTTAGTTTGTCTTCCCATTTGGCAACGTACATTTTGTTAGGTTCCCAAACTATATCTTTCCAGTTTCCTGCTGGTCTTGGAACCAAGAGATTGCCTTTTTCGTCTTTAGGTAAATTAAGAATGATGTCTTCTTCGCTTGGGCCATCTTTCCATTTTCCACGCTGCGGATGATCACCGCGACCAGCAAAAAGACACGACGGCTCTGATGTCCAGTTAGCAATCTCAAGCTTCTGCCCATCAACCTCAGCATAACCAAATTTTGCCTTGAATTCCAGCCGTTTTACCTTGCGTTCTTCTGCTTGCTGCTTTTTGATTTCTTTGGTTAATGCTTCTTTTTTGGCTTTTTCTGATTCAATATAATTGGCGACTTGGGTGAAGTCGATTTCTTGATTTGCCATCTGGTTGCCGTTGTCTAGGGTTGCTGACGGATGCTCAATATTGTGAAGGTAACTTGGAATGAAACTGTTTAGAAAACTGGCTGAAGGATTCTCAGCTTTGAGCTCGTTTAGGAATTCTCGCATGAAATTATGCTTGAAAACTTGATCGGGCGGAGAAACAGTTGATAAGGTTTTTCTTACCCATGCAACCGCCATCTGCTCGCTCTTCGGAGTCAGCTTTAAGTTTTGACCGTTAATTTTGATGTTGAAGCCTTTGTAATCGTAAATTGGGACGAATATGCCGTTATGTTTTAAACTTTTCATAACGTGTTTCATAGATTAAACCTCAATTGCCTTGGCAAATGACTTTTCATGTTTAAGCCTTTACCAAGTATTTAACTATACATGCTTTTTCACTGCTTAACATGTCAGTTTCAATGAACCTTGCGACGAAGTTTAAAAATGTTAACCAAAAAAACATAGAAATTACTTTTAAAAAAGCGGTTTTTGCTTTTTTGCAGCCCTATCAATTTGCAATTTCCTGTAAACTGCCTCAACATTTTTTCTCTCAACATACCCTTTATGTGGACGGAAACCCCCTGAGAAACCGCCTGGAATATGCATCAATTCATGAATTAATGTTCGTTCTTTATCTTCAGGAGACATCTTGTCAAAAATCTCGGAAATAACCTCAATCGTGTACGACGACGGTAAATTCAGCACACCTTGCCAAACTTTGCCTAAACCATGAATACGCGCGATGGTGCGTCGAGCTTTGGAACCTCTGCTTCTGATGCAGAAAACGAATTGTGGAACAACATGGTAGAACTCGCATTCCTCAGCTAACTGGTCAACTTGCTTTTTGATTTCTGGGGCGTCAAAATATTTAATCGGCGTAGTCCCTCATCCCTTCCTTATGCCCATGTATATGTCCATTGATTTAAAAGTTAAGTGCTTCTCCCCAGGATTTTCTTAAGTTCAATCCAGAAGGTAGCCACAAACGACACGGCTATGACCAGCGCCCAATCTTGAAGGCGTAAACCTACAATTTGCAGAGCTGTCTGGGTAGCTGGCAATGAAGTTCCAACAAGTAAAGTTGCAAACACAACCAGAGCCCAGAGAAGCATAAGCTTGTTTGAAAGCAAACCCTGCTTCATCAACGGTTCGTGGTCAGAGCGGAAGTTGAATGCAAGGAAAATGTGCCCAAACATCCAAGTGGCAAAAGCTATTGTTCGAGCATAAGGTATGCTTTGTGTGATGTACCAAGCAAACAGGAAGGTAGCTGTGACTGCGATGAAGAGGCTTAAAGCACCCAAAAAGAGCTTTCTTAGCATGGGTTGATTCAGGAAAGTCTCTTTTTGGATATTTGGTGGCTTGTTCATAATGCCTGATTCTTGGGGTTCAGCAACGAAAGTGGCGGATGCAGCAAGATCCATGAATAATTCCAACACAATAATCTGGATGGGGGCAAACGGCAGAGGTATGCCAAGGATTATTGGGACTAAGAAAATGGAGACTAAGGCTACTTTGCATGCTAAGTAATAACGCACGCCTTTGCGTAGGTTGCTGAAAAGTTTGCGCCCTTCCTTAACCGCAGTCTCTATTGTCGCAAAATTGTCATCTGTTAATATCATGTCGGCTGTTTCTTTAGCAACGTCCGTGCCGCGAATGCCCATTGCGATTCCAATGTGTGCTTCTTTGAGGGCGGGAGCATCATTTATTCCGTCACCTGTAACAGCCACAATTTCGCCGTTCGCTTTTAGGAGACGAACCAGCCGAAGTTTATCTTCAGGCGTAACCCGAGCAAACACAAAAGTGTACTTTAATGCCCTCTTCAGGTCTTCGTCACTCATTTTTGAGATTTCGCTGCCAGTTAAAACGTAGTTGCTGTTTATTCCTACTTGATCAGCGATGGCTTTGGCGGTTTGAGGGTGATCGCCAGTAATCATAATTACTTTTATGCCTGCATCTTGGCATGTTTTGATGGCTCCCTTGACTTCGGGGCGGGGCGGATCAATGAAGCCTAAGATGCCGACAAAAACTATGTTGCTTTCGAGATTTTGTTTATCAACAGCTGAATCAGCCCGTAGTCTGTGGTAGCCAAAGCCAAGTAGGCGTTCACCTGACTGAGCCATTTGTGTTATGGCAGATGTGATTTCGTTTCTGATGGCATCGTTTAGTAGTGCCTCTTCGCCTCTAAGCATGATTCTTGTAGAATTCGCCATAATTCTCTCTGGAGCTCCGCTGGTCAGGACTACAAGTGAGTTACCGTACTGGTAGATATAGGAAGCCATTTTTCGTTTAACATCAAAGCTTAATTCGTCTTTTAGAACCCAGCCACTTGAGACGTTATTTGCATCAATACCCTCTTGTTTGAGGCGCTCCAGAATTGCCTGTGACATAGGATTGCTAAGAACCATGCTGGTTGCGATGTTTGCGACCGCATCGCTTGCTAAAAGTGCGGTTCTTAGTGCGGCTTTCTCATTTTCTTTAAAATCTTGAGAGCGCCAAATTTCAGCGTCAAAATAAAGTTGTTCAAGCTGCATTTTGTTCTCTGTTATTGTCCCGGTTTTGTCTGTTGCTATTACTGTTACGTTTCCAAGGGTTTCTGCCGCGCGTAGACGTTTAACTATTGCGCCTTTTTTGGATAATGCGTAGCTGCCAATGCCTAAAACCATGGTGATGATGATGGGTAGCTCCTCTGGGATAACAACAAAAGCCAACGATAATCCGTAGAGTACCGCCAACCCTGGATTTGGTTGCACCCCTCTGATGTAACTTAGTACTGGGATAAGGATGCTAAATAAAAGCGCTATCCACACAAGATTTTTTGAAAGCTGCTTCATAGCCAACTGCAGGGTTGTTTTGGGCTCTTTAGTCGCTTTAGTGATGCCTACAACTCTTCCAAGCTCACTGTTTACTCCTGTTGCAGTTACAACGGCTTTGGCTCTTCCTCGGGCAACGATGGTTCCTGCAAAAATCATGTTTATTTGATCGGTGATTCTGGTCTCCTTTGACACTGATGTGGCGGCGTCTTTTTCGGCTGGGAACGACTCGCCCGTTAACGAGGATTCATCAACTTCCAAACCAAACCCTTCAAGCAATCTAGCATCCGCAGGGACTCTTTGACCAGTCTTTAAAAGTAAAATATCTCCTGGAACCAGAAAAGCTGTTTCAATTTCCTTTGACTGACCATCCCGGAGTACAAGTGTTGTGGGTGGTGCCAGTTGCCTTAACGAAGCGATTGAATGTTTTGCCCTGTACTCATTCCACACTTCAGCTAAAACAAGAACTATTATGATTACGAGTATTGTTAATGCGTCGCTTAAGCTTCCAAGAATACTATAGAGCACTCCTACAGCTATGAGAAGCAGAATCATGGGTTCAGTTATTTCTTCACGAAGAATGCCGAGGAAGTGGACTTCTCTTTGCTGTACAAGAACGTTTTTCCCATATTTTTGTAGCCGCTGTGCTGCTTCTTGTTCTGTTAAGCCTTTATCTGAATTCACGCCTAGTTGGCGAATTACTTCTTGTTGTTCTTGCGAATGCCATTGGCTCATCGGCAGCACCTAAACCAATTTTATTCTCATAATGTGGACTTGCGGTTAAGAGGGAGTTTGCCCTAAAAAGCTTGCGTAAATAATGGCTAGAATTTTAGCGCTTGCTTTTTCTATTTTACACTGTTAAGCTACAAAGAAAACGCACCTAATCACATAAAACTTTTTTAAAATAGAAAAATGCGCCTTAAAAAAGGCTCTTGGTTTTTAATGTATGTAGTCTAAGGTTTTGTTTTGTGTCTCGTGAATTTCCTTCATGGATTCGTACTGCGCTTCAATTAGGATTTTTAGCGAATCAATATTTGTCTTTATACTCTCTATCTCTGCGGTTTTGGCGATTACTCCCGATTTAGCTAGTTGGTCGTTTATGTTGCCCACTGTGACTTCAAGGACTTTGACTTTGAACGCAAAAATCTGCAATGTGTAAAGTAAGCTAAGTTGAGAGTTTAAGTTTTCAAGTTGGTCTAAATAACGGGTTTTCTTTATAAATGCCTTAATTTTTTGTTCCTGAGACGCTTCAGGCGACTGTAAGATTTGCTCGTAGAGCGCTGATTGTTTCCAGGTGGCTTCTTTTGTTTCATCCACAGTTTTCTGAATCCGCTTAGCGGTTTTATCTAATAGATCTAATACTTCATCCAAATTTTTCTCCCCCAAATACGCGGTAAACGTGCTTTCATGAAACTATATCAACTATTATATATAATTTTAAATCCAAACCCATTCCTCAAACCTTAAATTTCAAGCTATACTAAAATGCGTCCAGCTAAAAGCAAGTTGAGTTCAGAAGGGTGAGTAATGAGGAACGATGAATGTATAGTAAAATTTCTTAACAAAGACGGGAAAGTGCTGCAGTCTTTTCAAAAGGACAAAGACGGTTGGTTTGAAACAAGTTCTAAGGGAATAGTTAGACGATGCACAGCCGAACAAACGCTATCCCATCTGTTGCCTCCTCTAGCTGGCGTCAGCAAAGCTATTGTAAAGGTAGAAATGATACTGCCCAAGAAGTAAAGTTGAAAAATCAAACTGAAACAGTAACTTTGTTGAGTTGAGTCGAACATTACGGTTTTGTGATTTTGAATATTGGCTATCTAATATTAAAAAAGAAAGACTTTGTGGAACTATGTGTTTGCAATTTTTCGTTTGGTACTTTGTTTGCTTATGTAATATGTGCATCCCATTAAGATTGCGAAGGCGGCGGCGACTGTAGCCCAGAACCATAATTCTTGCCAGATAGGCGTGTTTGTGGCTCCTATTGCTACGTTTAGGATTCGAACGTTGTCTAAAGTGGTTATTGAGTCGTGGCCCAAAATTAGTCCCGTTACCTGTTGTATTGCTCCGCTTGGATTCTGGGTTCCAGAAGTGGCTGTCACATTTTGTTCTAATCCGTTGACGTATAGGTGCATGCCTGTTTTGGCGCTGCGGGTGAATACGACGTGAGTCCATTGATTTAATGAGATTACTGGTTGGGTGGTCACTATTTCGTTAAAGCCCGATGTGTCGGTCGTTATATAACCGCGGAGAGTTCCTACCGCTGGAAAGGTACCGTTGCTCGATGCAGATCCCGTTATGGCAACTCCAAGAACTCTGGTCTGATATTTGGCAGGTGTACTTACACTTTCAATCACCAAGTTGTTGTAAGTCACATTTTTGAAATCTTGCGCGTTGACCCACAAGTCAATGGATATGTCAGCGGGAATGTATAAGCTGGCAGAGGATGGTGCGTAAACATATGAGGCTCCGTTGAAGTTCAAGGCTTTGCCGAACTCTCCTTCGACTTGCTGGGGTGTGTAGGTAGCGTTAGCGGGGTCGATCGCCAAAACCGCTGGATTAGCTCCTGCAGAGTCTGGCGTGACACCGTTTGGTTCGACGCTGTCAAAACTCCATGAAGCGGCAATGTGATTGGAGCAGATAACTGGAGCTGTTTCACCAAGTGGTGCAATAGCATTTGAAACTTTAAAAATTGACATGAGCGGGTTCTTGTCAGTGTTGTTGGCACAAATCTGGTACGGCAAATTCATCGTTCCAGAATTGGCAATCTCCGTTGCGTTAGGGCAAACGGCCTGGTAATCGCTCCAGTAATTTCCTCCCAGAGGGAAGCCTTGGTCCCAAATTTGAATGTTGGAAGGCGAGGTGGAGAATGCGTTTTGGTGATTATTCACGAAGTTGTTGTGAACAATCGTGTTATCGTTGGCTACGCCGAAACTTGGGACTGCATAGATTCCGTATTTGTTATTGACAAAGTTATTTGCAGATATGCTGTCGTTGGAACCCGTCAGGTAAGTGCCTGTGTTGCGGTTGTTGGTAATGTTGTTTCTGAAAATCACTGAGTAAGCTGCATCCAGTCCTATGCCTATGTTATTTTGAGATAGGTTGTTTCCTGTTATGTTGTCTTGGTAGCCTTCGATTACAATGGCGGAGCCCACATTGCCAGTTATGTTATTTTCGGAGATAGTGTTATTTAAGTTACCGTAGAATGCTACGCCGTTTTTGTGGTTCCCAGTTATATTGTTTTGGCTGATTGTGGCAGAGGAAAACTGGACGGAACCAAAGATTCCTGTATAGGTGTTCACTATGTTGTTTCCTGTAATCGTACATTTATTTCCATTAATCATAACGCCGTATGCGTAGTTTGCGGTGGATGAGTAATTGTTGCTTGTGATAGTGAAGCCTGAAATCTTCACGTTATCTGCTGCAACTGTAAAAACGCTGGATCCTACTGAACCGCCTGTTCCCACAACCACCGCTTTCCCACCTTCATCGCTTTTCAGCGACAATGATTTGTCAACTATGGGATTTTCGAAATAAGTTCCACTTCGAACCAATATGGTGTCGCCTGCTGAAGCGTTTCCGATGGCTGCAGTTATAGATGGGTACATATCGGGAACAATTATTGTAGTCGATGAAGTTGCCAAGTTTGGAGATGAAGATACCAATGCACATTCGGTTAAGACCATCAAAATGGCCAACGCTGCAACAAAAAAGGTGGGAACAAATCCTTTTTTGGCGGATTTCAAATACTTGCCTTGCCTATACATAGCCACTTACCTCGTCAAGAAAGTATTGATATGTCCAATATTGATGCCCAATTGAATATAGCCGAACTTGCCCTTTTCATTTTTATGCTTAACATCAAAGTTACCTGATACAATTGTTATGCACCTGTGATATAGCTCTCCCTAGAGAACAGACTATTCCGCAAAAAGAACAGCTCTTAGACAGGCTTCACACATCCCGTTTTCGCATTTTTTCGGGAGAATTAATTAATGTATTAACCTCTAATTTGCGTCAGTGAAACAAAGGTTCAAAAAATGATTTCCGCCACTTTTTTGCTTCACCTTATTCTGGCATTTGTAGTCGGAAGCATATGGGTAACAATAATTACCATTATTGCAGAAAAGAAGGGAAGCACCTTAGGCGGAATACTTGGCGGTTTGCCGTCCACGTCAGCTTTCTCATTTTTCTTCATCGGAATCAACCAGTCGTCAACTGCGGCAGTTCAAGCAACAACGGTTTTTCCACTAGCCTTTGGAATAACAAGCGCTTACCTTTTGTTCTACGCTTTTTTCGCCAAGAGAAGCTTTAGAAGAGGCATAATCATTTCGATAATAATTTGGTTTGGCCTTTCTGGCTTAGTCATTACATCTGGACTTAACGACTTTGCATTTTCATTGGCGGGCGGAATAGTGGTTTCCGCTCTAACATATTACTGTCTTACCAAAAAGATTAAGCTTCAAAACCTAAAAGGCCAAAAAAGAGGCTATAAAATCTCCGAAGTTTTGTAACGTGGCGTCGGTGCAGGTTCTCTTGTTTTGCTGTCGGTGTTTCTGAGCCAAATTGGCGGTCCTGTCCTTGGTGGCATTGCAGCTGCGTTTCCAGCGGTTTTCACTTCAACTCTAATAATAGTGAACAAGACCATGGGCACAGAATTTTCACGTTCACTAACCAAACCCTTAGTGTTGTCTGGCATTTTAACGATTATTCCCTTCAGTGTTGCCGTGCGATTTCTGTATCCGAGCTTTGGAATTGGTTTGGAACTCTTGTTTCCTACGCTCTTGTAATTCCACTAGCAGTTCTATCTTATTATGCAGTACAGTATCAAGGTGAAAAACAAATTAAGCCGTTGAAGCAGAACTTGGTTTAAGCTGGTGATGATGTTTCCGGTATCAAATCTATCTGGTAGAGGTTTGGCCAATCTTTACCCGTAACAAACAATTTATCGCTGCTTTGATCATAAGCTATGCCGTTGAGAACATTATCCCCATTTGAAATTGGTGCACCCGGTAATCCCGTCAGATCAATCCACCCTTTAACTTGACCAGTTTGCGGGTTAATTATTGCAATTGTATTGGTCATCCAGATGTTGGCGTAAACGTCTCCGTTGATGTATTCTAATTCATTGATGTTAACTATGAGTTTGTTTCCGTCGTGAACTTGAACTTGTCCTATCCGCTGAAACGTTGTTGGGTTTAGAAAGTAAAGGTTGTCTGTGCCGTCATCCATGATTAGTTGTTTGCCGTTGTAGGTTAAGCTCCAGCCTTCGGTGGAGTAGGTGAAATTGCTCAGTTGGTCAAACGAGTTTTTGTCATAGACGAAGCCTATGTGGGACTGCCAAGTTAACTGAATGATAGAATTGTTGACAATTGTTATGCCTTCGCCGAAATACTGTGATGGTAACTGGATCTGTTTCAATACGATGCCTGTAGTCAAATTAACCAAGCGTAAGGTTGAAGCGCCATTAAGTCCAGTGCTCTCATACAAATAGCCATCCGAGTAGACAAGACCTTCAGTGAAGGCGTTCGTGTCATGCGGATACGTATTAACGACCCTGTAAGTGTATTGTGTCACCGGCCTTGCTTGAGGCTTATTCTCATTCAAGTAAACTAGTAGTGAAGCGCCCAAAATGATCGCGACTCCAATGATGGCTAAAGCAAGGATTAACGATTTCTGCATTGCCTTTTTTATTGGTTACTTCTTACTAATAGGCAAAGCGGATAAACAGGCATAAGATTTCTTTTTATTCGCGGCAAAAAATATGAAAATGTAACCTCTGCCGATTAGGAAACATGTTAACCACAAATATTATAAACTTTAAAGCATCATTGAAAGGTAGTGCGAGTTTTGGAAAGTTAACCCTAAGTTCCTAAATAGAAATTTGTAAAGGAAATAGAAATTGAAAAGACGCCTCGTTCTTTTAGCTGGAATTGGTTTAATTATCTTAGCGATAGCGTTAATTATTTCTTGGGCATCAATTTTCGAAACTGTTCAATCTCCAAATCAAGCCAAAACAATTTTGCTATTACATACATCAGGTCACCAGATAATGGATGCCAACAACAAAGTGGTTTACTTAAGAGGAATCGGCAGAGCTGGAGATCTAGAATCACTATCGGGAACGTGGGGCGGTCAAGGAGGTGCACTGTTTGATTCTGGAGAAAAATGGCAAACAGACACGGCGACGTTAACGCAGGAAATAGATCAAACCTTTGCTTGCTACCAGACCTTTGGAAAGTTAATATGATTAGAATTTTTGTATCTGCTGATTGGTGGTGGCAAGACAATGTTAACTCCTACTTATCTTATGGGCAGGGGCCTGACCAGAATATGAGCTACCGTAGCTATATTCAACTTATCGTGCAAGAAGCAAAAAAATACGGGTTATATGTTGATTTTTGCCCCTATGAAGTGGTCAATTACTACAGCGATGGGGTATCAGATGGAATACCTGGCAGCTTAGGAACTGCAAGCCTCAACTACATGCACACAATTAACCCCGACGAAATGCAAGCATGGCACTTATGGTGGACAAGCGTAGTAACCACAATAGGTCAAAACCCAAACGTCATCTTTGAAATGTGGAATGAACCCGACGACGGCACAAACACAGCAACATCCTCAACCGCGGCTGCCTACTTTAACTACACAATCCAAGCCTACACAACCATACGCTCAACAGGCAACACGAACCTAATTTTTATGCAGTGGCATGCAAGCTTAGTTCCAACTTACACAAATCTAGATTGGGTTCCACAATTGTATAACCAACTGAAAAACTCCATAGACTCCACTCTAATCAACCTTGCATTCACAACCCATCCCTACAGGCGGGCTCCTGCCCCGAATCTGCAGTGGGCAACAACTTACGTAGGCGTAAAAAACCAACTAAACTCTCCAGATATGATTCCTGCCACTCGAAGCAACGGCATCGACGTTCCATTGGTCTTTAATGAAATGGGCGTTATGGCTGATCCTTCCATTTATAATAACGACTTCTATGCAGATGCACAGCTGCCTGAAAGCAATCTAAGTATCGATCAGAAGATGCAAAATGAATTGTCCTTCTGGGATGCAATTCTGCTTAACGCGAAAGACATGGGTGTGGGTGTCTGTGCTTACTATTGGATGCAGACTAACGTGTGGTGGGGTTGGGAAGCTTTGGCGACTGGTGATTGGGCGGCAAACACCGCTTCACCGATGCCTAGCCAAGCTGGACAAATCTTCATAAACAGTTATTCTGTCAAATCTTAAGAAGGCTCACCTTCAATGCTTGTGGTCTTGCTCTAGCTAAAGTTTGTCATTACTTGAGGAAGATAGTTAAAAGCAGCGGACTTTGGAAAGCATTTCAATTCAAAAACTTTATAGCCGAACGCTTCTCAATATAATATTATGACGTGAGAAGCGAGTTGAGAACAGATAGCCATAGCAAAGCCTCTGCTGCCATAATTTTAATCGCTATAATTGCATTTGCAGTTTATTTTTGTCCCAATGTCCAAGCAGAAACTTCAACAAACTTTACAACCTCAGACAAATTTACCATTCCAGCCACCAACAGCATAATCAGCTTCGGCGTCAATGGATCCTACGCAAACGCAGCACTGCAAGGTAACGTCTGGGTTTTTACGGATTTACTTCTTAATGGGTCAGTGCCGCTTGCAACCCTCAAAATTTCAACCGAAAACTCCAACTTAACAATTATATATTACCATACTAGAATTGGGACATCAACGGTTATACCGACTGAATCTTTAAGGTACATAATTGTGGGAGAAGGAATGGTCACAGTTAACCTTGGATATTCAAATGCGGGGCAATATAGCGGCTCTGACTGGTACGTGAGTAAAGAAGGTGGAAACGGCAACACCCGCTTTTTTTTCACACTTGGGCGCGATTACGATTTGGGAAATGACGGCACATTCTCGATTTATAAAATAACTGGAAATCTCAGTGTTACACATGTAATGCTAAGTAGTTTTGCAGGGAACAATTCAAACTTGCCTTTTCTCCAGCAGCATTCAGTTGTCATTGCAGTAGCGATTGTTCTAGTATTAACCGTCACCGTCGTAATCAAGCTGAAAAATAAACCGGACAAAGAAACGCTAAAGAAGAAAGGAGGAGACGCTTAATGGCGGTGTGGGAGATTTCTGCATATCTTGTGCTGCCTCTTTATGTTATCGCAGTAGCTGTTGGCATCCTTTTAATTTACAAGTTATCTAAAGATAAAACAAGAAGAGTCAGTACTCTACGCCTTTTTGTTCAAATAGCCGCCGTTTTTGGACTCTTCATGGGACTCATTCTTGGTCCCTTCAACCAACCCCTGTACCTGCCACTGGGAGTTGCCCCCCGCGCCCACCTCCTCGCAGGTGGTCTTTTGGGCAACCAGTTTCCAGAGGGCATTTCCTTTCCTGTTTTAGCTTGTTTTTACCCTGACGGAAGAACCGTTACTTGCCCAATCTGGCAGCTTCAAGCTTACATTTTCCCCTTCTGGAATTACCCAGGTGGCTACCAAGTTTTCTACTCTACCTCAGGCTTGGAAAAAGTAGGTATAGTCATCGGTTCAGTGGTTGTTGCAGCTATTATTTTAGGAAGATTTTACTGCGGTTGGCTCTGTCCATTTGGATTATACCAGGATGTACTTACAAGGATTCGGAAAGCCACAGGAAAACGACATTTAAGTTTTTCCAAGAAAACCAACACAGCACTTGGACAATCACGCTACCTTATAATAGCGGTGTTTTTGCTTCTCAGCGTGATTTTCTCATCTTACGCCATTAGCGGAATAGAAATTATTCCAGGCACCCGTCCAGGCGGAGGTCAAGGTGCTGAAGCAGGTTTAGTGGGTCAACTAAACGAGCCCTTCTGCATAGTTTGTCCGATGAGACCTCTGTGCTCGTTAATTCTAAGCGTTGTGGGCTCAATGAAGTGGTCGTATATTTGGGATATAACGCAGGAATCGCCTTGGTCAGGCGGCTACGTCACAATCCTGAACGTGCCAATCTTGATTGCCGTCACCGCTCTTGCCTTTATTTACAGAAGGGTCTGGTGCAGAATCTGCCCTCTAGGCGCTTTAACCGCGTTATTTAGTTCTTTCACGCCCTTTAAACAAATCGCACTGGCAAAGCTGGTTAAAGAAGAGAAGAAATGCACCAAATGTGGAATCTGCAAACGTGTTTGTCCGACCCAAGCAGATGATGTGTTTGATAAGAAAGGCGGAGACGTAACCGAGTCAAGATGTATCCTGTGTGCAAGGTGCGTTGAGATTTGCCCCTACGACGATGCTTTGTCAATAAAGTTTGCGGGAAAAACAGTTATGAAATCAAGGAACTGGCTGGAACCGAAACAGGATTAACGACTAGATTACAGCGTTTTCCAAGTGCATTTTATCGCTTTGGCGTCACATGATAGCACGCATGACGCATTATTACTTTCAGGTTTGCATGGCTCGCAAGTATACTTTATCTTTTTACGGTGCTTCTCTTTGACTGATGCGACAGTTTTGTCTTCCAAATCTATGAATACGCTCTCCAGCTGAAGCGCTGATTCAGGGCACTTCTGGATGCATTTGCCGCAGCCACTGCACTTGTCTGAATCAATAGTTATGAAGTACTCGCCTGAACCATCACTGTAGCCATAATGCATAATCATTTCCTGTCACCTCAATTTTCTTGCGCCTTCTCATAAAGAGCTTTAGCGAAAAGAGCTGCTCCCAACGCTCCAGCAACCATTGGGTCTAACCCGTTTTCCCGCCAATCAGGTATCGGCAAACACTTAACCCCGAGAGCTGTCTCAATCCTGCTTACGACTCCAATGTTTTTCGATTGCCCACCTGTTATAACCAATTCTTTTTGTAACCCTACCCTGTTGATTAAGTTAGCCATGCGAATGGCCATCGCCCGAGTGTAAGCAGCCAAAACCTTCTCTTTAGACCAGCCCTTACGCAGTAGCCCTAACGCTTCAGTTTTTGCAAAGGCCACGCACGTGCAGCTTACAGGCGGCGGTTCTTCATTCACTTTCAAAGAGATTTCACCAATCTGTTCAATCGGAATCTTTAGCAAATCAGCGAAAACTTCCATTCCTCTCCCTGTTCCAGCCGCACATTTATCATTCATCAGGAAAGAAATCACTCTGCCCGTTTCGTCGATGCGTATAGCTTTAATGTCCTGCCCTCCGACATCAAGAACCGTATGGACGCTTGGTCCCCAAATGTAGTTGGCGCCTTTGCCGTGACAGGCAATTTCAGTTATGGCTTTATTTGCCATTGGAACGTTGACGCGTCCATAACCTGTTCCGACTACGTATTTGAGGTCACTTACCACGAGTCCCGTATCTTTTAAGGCACAATCTAAAACTTTCCTGGCGCTATCGGGACTGTTAGAGCCCGTACGAGCTACTGCCCAAGAATAAGCCTCACCATTAACCATTACAGCAGCCTTTGAGCCAACTGAACCAACATCAACACCAGCCGTGATCAGGTCCTTGCTTGTCCACTTTTTGTCCTTCAAAATGCGGTGGTATTCGCTCCAACGCCAAAATTCTACAACAGATTTAGGAGTGCATTGCTCAGTCATTTTCTTTCTCCCCCAACTCGGCTTGCCGCAATCAGCGCTGCTCCTAACGCGCCTGCGAAATCAGGATAATTAGGAACCAACACGTTAACACTTAATTTTCGATTCAATGCCGCAACAAAACCAACATCTTTAGCTACGCCGCCTAAGAGAACAACATCTGGGTTTATGCCTAATCTGTGAGCCATCGATGAAATCCTGTCAGCCATCGCCTCATAGATTGCTCGTGCAATCTCAGGTTTTGATTCCTGCCGGTGAATAAGGGAAACAACGTCTGACTCGCCGAAAATCACGCAGGACGCGTTTATCTGGCTTGCACGCGCTGCTTTAAGCGACAGCGGACCCATCTCCTCTATTTTAACCTCTAGCGCCCTCGCCATCGCTTCAATGAAAGCTCCTGCACCAGCGGCACAGCGTTCGTTAACGACAAAATCAATCATCACCCCTCGCTCATCGCATTTGACGGCTCTGGCTTCTTCAGCGCCAACATCAATAATCGTTCTCGCCTTAGGGAAAAAGATTCTTGCGGCTTTTGCGTCAGCGCCCATCATGCTAATGGTGCCGTTAGCGAAGGGCGCCGTTTCCATTCCTGAGCCCGTCGCAACAACGTAAGCAATGTCAGACCTTTGTAAGCCTGCTTGTTTTAAAGCTGCGTTTATTGCCTGTTCAGCTGCTTTGGCTGGGTCAAATCCTGAAAAGGACTGTCTAAATGCGAGTATAGTTCTGTCTTTTAGAATTACTGCTTTTACTCTTTGAGTTCCTAAGTCGATTCCTGCGGTAATCATAAATTTGCCTTTTAAATGTTTGCTCGTTCCGTTAACATTTCAAGGAAGGCTTCAACCCGAGTCTTCATTTGACCTACGTCTTCGCGTGTGTAATCTGTGTCTAGGTAATAGACGGGTATGTTTAGTTTGTCCAGCGCGTTCTTAACTCTGGTGTATTCCATAGCATAGAGCATGCACCCGCGGACAACGTAGTAGATAACGCCTTGAACATTGTTTTCCTTAATCTTGGTAACTAGCCAGTTAAGTCTGTCCTCGTTACCATCTTTCGATGTGAAGCAGGGGCAGGTTGATGCCATTAAATAACGGTCCGCAATAGCCCTAAGCATATCATCCATGGTCCACTCATCCACGCCAATCGGGTCATTGAGGATGCGCTCCCCAGAACACAACTCGTCAGCAACAATAACTCCCCGTGGATTCGCCTCTTCAACCAGAGTCGGTAGCTTCCAATTGTCTGGCCAAAACATCGGCGTCCCCGTAACCAGCACCCGTGGCGTTTCAGGCGGGCAAACCCAATCATGCCGTTGCACTCTACTGTCAAGCTCATTGCATAAGGCTTCGGTTTTCTCTGTCCAACGTTTTTTATCATCCCACAAATACGCTTGGTTAACCAGCATGGCGTCTCTGCCCATAATCACGGGCGAACCTTTACGCAAATCCTGCAACCGCCGAAAAGCTTTTGTCGCGCTTTGCGTTTCCTCGATAGCGGCTTTGAGTTTTTTACGCGTGATTTTATTACCTGTAAATTTTTCAATCTGTGTTTTCATCTGCGTTATCTCCTCATTCCAAAAACGTACCGAATGCTCAGGTTCTTTAACTCTTGGAATATTCATTTCCCAAACTGGTTTCGAATCTGACAGAATTTCGCCAAGTTTAGTCATGCCGTCACAGGTTAGTACATTGATGATGGCGTCGCTTTGCTCGAGGAAGGGTGAGAGCTCAATCATTTTTGCGCCTATGGTGGAGCGGATAATTGGGCAAACCTCAACCGGTACAACTCGGTCGCCAATCTTAGAAGCATCGTACCATCCAGAATTTACCCGAACAGGAATAGCGTCAGCCGCCAAAATCAGCTCCGTCGGTGCAAACAAACAGGTGTAACCAATAACTTTCTTACCCCTTGCCTTCTCGTCAGCAATCTCTTGTTGGCGCTTTCCAAACAGGTTCGCGATCTCATCAAAATACATCATAGTGTAGGGTCTTTTTTTATCAGCCTTTTTCATGCGAGCAATGTTGTCTGCTATTTCTTTTTGAGAGGCATTTACAATAGTTTTTTTTAGCTCTTGAATTTCTTTAGCTGAGACTTCTGGCATATACTTTTTTTCTTTTATATCACTCAACATTTTTTCCACTTACTTTGCTGGTTTTTTCCAACTGTTTTCTATTTTATCCTATTCTGTGTCGATTCTTTCGGTATTTAGAGTTGGATTAATGAATTTATTATTGTTACTATTCCAAGCATTATTATTATTGCTCCACCTGCTATTGAAATCCACTTCTTAAATAAAGGTGCTTTGTTGAGGAGCCAACCCGTCATTCCTCCTAATAAAAGTATCGGAGATAAAGTAGTTCCCAAACCAAACAGGACCGCTAAGGCTACACTGCCCAAAGGGCTGGCGAAAGGCACAGAATAAAGCAAAAGCAGCACAAGCGGTGGACACAGAATTAATCCTCTGCTTAAACCAAGCGAGAAAGCTCCAAAATCAAACCCGAATCTGCCTCGTTTAGCTGACCCGACCAATTTTTTGCTTTCTTGTGGGCTGCAGTCGCATTTTGGGGATCTAATTTTGAAGAGAACGAAGGCTCCAATTGCAATCGTTATAACACCGAAGACCAAAGAAGAGTAAATTTGGAAGGGTGAAATCTCACTTTGAGAGATAACCAGCCTAAACAAGCCGCTAAATAAGCCGACTAAAGCGCCGATTACCGCGTAACCTGCGATTCTGCCGCCGCTAAAAATCATTGTGACTGCGATGCCTTTGCGGAAGCCAGCGCCAATTCCCGCGATATAGCTAGCTATGTATGGTAGGCATGATGCTGTGCAGACAGCAAGCCCATATACTAATCCTCCAGCAAACGCTCCTAGATAGGGATTAGACATTTCAGGTATCAAAGACATGCAAATAGCTCTCCAAATTTTATGAAACCAAGTATCACATGGAAGTCATTTAAATCTTACATAATTTGATGCCGAACCAAAAAACGGCAAGGGATGAGGAGACCTGAATCCTAATTTTAGCTACGAAGCTGAATTAATTGATGATAGATGTGTTTGGCACTGAGGGTTCTGGGGTGACTTGGTGTATTTTTCGGTGGTATACTCTGGCGGTGACGCATAATCCAGCGACGGCGATGGCGAAGTAGAACGGCCATTCAAAAGCTGCTAAGACGTTAACACTTACGCTCACCTTTCCAGGAATCATTGACGATGGAATCTGAAGAACACCTGACCCTATAAGTGGCACAGCAAATCCTGAAAAGGCTTTTGCGACAACAGTTAAAGCAAATAATTCTACGACGAAGATAATAACAGCGAATAATGGTTGTTTATATCCGAATCCAAGTAAACGCTTTGAATAAGGCTTGTTCGGTTTCAACGAGTAGATTACCATGATGATGCCTCCTGAAGCCAGAGTTAGAATACAAGATAGGTTCATAGCGAAAATCAAGGGTATTGTAATTTGGCTTCCGAAGAGTGCAATGTTGAAGTTTACAGGGGAGAAATTAACTTGTGCGATTGTTGGGTGCCCAACTGTGAAGCGCCACCAGGGAACAAACACAGAAATTGCTATTAGCAGTAGAGTTGAAACTCCAGCTAATAATGCGATTAAACCAATTTTGTTTTGCATCAAGATTACCTTTTAAGTTAATGGAACGTTCCCGACGTTGACTGGTTGAGTCTGTTGAACTACGATGCCGTTAACATCTATTGATATGTCGGCCAAGTTAACGTTGATTGATGTTGCTCCCGAAAAATTATTTTGAACGTAGTTTACTGCATCCTGTGTCCACATGCCTGAAACTGTTACCAAGGCAATTTGACCAGCAATTATAGTAACTGGTGAAGTAAGGGTTATTGTTCCTAACTGATAATTGTCTGTGCTACTTTCCACAGTTGCATTCATGGAATTAAGAGTCAAATCATAACCGAAGCTATTTGTTACATTAACCGTTACGGTGAAGGTTTTTGCTGCGTTGTTAATTTGCGAGCTTACAAAAGTTGGTGTTATGAATCCGTTGTTGCCGTTATTGTTATTATTATTGTCGCTATTGTTGTAATTGCTGTTATTGTAATTGTTAATATTGTTATTATTGTCGTTGCCCTGGTTGTTATTTTTGTTGCCGTTCATGAGATTGTTTATTTGAGGCGGAATAACTAGACCTGGTAAATTATTTCTATACATTAAAACTACGTCGCCAATCGGTCCCACAATACACCCAATGCTGATTAACACCAATACAACGCTTAATACCTGCATATTACCATCCCTAACCGCATGTTGCATTGACTTTGCCTTTAAGCCTTTACCCACTGTGGGTTCAATCTCTAACTTGATGCATTAAACCCCTGAGTTGTAACGGGGAAAATTATTATGATTAAAATAACAGTGTGATATTAATGAGCAGGAGGCAAAGCTATTATATCTTTGCCCAATGGTGTAATCAGCTCCTCAACTGCTTCCTGCTCATTTTTAAAATAAATAGCCAAACTCATAAAGCCTATTTTTTGTCTCAAAACATTAAAAATTGTAACATGCAGAATGATTGAAACCGCTGCAAGGGCAAGAGGAACAACGCTAAGCAAAAGGTAAACGTACGGGAATAGTTTGAGTGCTTTCCTGTTTATGTTCAAGTTCTCTACTGTGGTTTTGGCGAAGAAAAGTTCGGGCAATTTACCCATGCCGATAGTGCATCTTTTGCAAAGAAAACATGATACGCAGCTTTTTTTGCCTAGTTCATAAAAAATTAGAAAAGACGCTAAAGCAAGAAAAAATATTGCGCCAAATGAAATATATAGCCAGCAGGCGAGTGTGCCCAAAAGTATCCAAACGAAAATTGCCAAATTAACGAAAACTAACCCTGTCGTTGAGTATTCACGTTTTTGTCTTTGCGCCAAATTATTTTGCTTCCTATTTGTTTGGGTTCCCGATGCACTTCGAGACTCTTAACCATAAAGCTGTAGTCGTCTCGATTAATGAAAAAGAAGCATTATTGCTTTGCGGGAAATAATAGGCATGAGCGATTATTCTGGTTTCCACAAAACTGAGAAAAAACTGCGTAGATTTTAGATGTGGTACCCTCGGCATCCAAATAAAATAATAAAAAACATTTTTGATTAATATTCGGCTCAACCGATAAAAATAAAAAGGCATGCTTCCCATAAATTAAATGCGTGTTTTCAAGTCGCTGAAATTATGCAAGAGGTGATTTTGAATGAAGAAATTTATGATTTTATACATGGCGCCAGTCGCTGCAGAAGTGCAAATGAACGTTAGTCCTGAAGAGATGAAGAAGGGAATGGAACCCTGGACTGCTTGGTACAAAAAATGTGGAAAAGTAATCGTTGATTTTGGAGCACCCTTAGGAAAAGGGTCATGTTTTGACAAGAAGGGGAATTCTAAAAGCAAGTCAGAAGTGACGGGGTACTCTATTGTTCAGGCAAAGGATATGGCTGCTGTGAAAGAAATTGTTGCTGACCATCCTCATTTGATGATGCCTAAAGCAAGCATTGAAGTTCTTGAAATAATGCCAATGACTATGTAAAACACGAAATAGTCTGTGTTTTCTAGAATTCCAAGGACTCTTTTCTTTCTTTACTTTTTTATTGCTCAGTCATTTGATTTCAAGGTTTTTTCTAAATTCCAAGCCAATGTTAATTCTTCAATTCTACAGAATTTTGGGGGCGCATCTGGTAAAAAAAACTGTAAAGAATCTAAAAAATTTTTTGTTAAAGTGGAGCCTACTTCCCGTTTTTCATTTTGTTTTTTGTTTGTTTTGTTGATGCTTTTGTTTACGGTTCTTGTTTCCTGTGTTAACGCTTCTATGAGTCTCTCTCTCCTTGACCTACCTATAGGTTAAAATATATACGTTTTGATAGTATAATCGTATATACGGAGAGATAGCGTTTGTCAAAACCCCTTAGATCTTTCAGGTTGAACCCACAGATTTACGGTAATTTCAAGAAGTTAGCTTCCCAAAACGGCTACACTGTGACGGCAGCTATAGAAAAATTCATGAACTTGGCTGTCGAACATGGACTCGTGTTTCCGTCTGCAGTTAAAACACAAAATGTGGAGGCTGAAGCGCGTGTTATGCTTGCTTGGCTCAAAGAAGGGCGCTATTGGGTGAGTCTTGGAGGGGGAGAACAGACGAGCACTATGGGGCGTCTTTTGCTGCTTTTACCAAATGTTGAAAATGCAGATTTGAGAATGGATATTGAAGAAACATTGAAAAAGAAGCCTTAGAATTAAGCCGTTCCGTTTTTTAATTATAGCGGGCTGCTTTTTTTAAATAATTTGCCGTGATTTTTTCTATATTAATTTCGGTAGTGATGAATAAATTATGCTGCAGAATAGTGGACTGGGGGGATTTAAACCCCTGCGACAGTGGAGATGTCACCCGCAAAACTCTCCTTTTTTCTGGCAGGCAAAGAAGATATTTATTCATGCGGCGAGTAGAAGCCCGAAAAAAATGCAATTTAGGAAATCCGATATTTGGCTTAGCTTGAAAAAATTGCTTCCAACAATATTCTTTTTAATATTGTTATGCCGTGTTTTACTTTGAGTTTTTTCTCGCCTAATCGTGCTCT
>Ga0182021_10002383_pt1 | contig 21878 bp, 16 predicted proteins | sample 612E3MmetaG_FD_120493 | JGI IMG/M metagenome (GOLD analysis project Ga0182021, IMG submission 120493) | Permafrost microbial communities from Stordalen Mire, Sweden - 612E3M metaG (Illumina Assembly) | ecosystem: Environmental > Terrestrial > Soil > Wetlands > Permafrost | place: Sweden... | reverse complement strand
GTTGTTCCTTCATGGATCACCCTCTGCGTTCCCCTGCCCCCCATCGAATCGGCAATTTCCGTAATCTCATTGAGCTTTTCCCGCAGCGCGAAGACGGAGGTTTCGGGACTGAGGCTGTCGATGCGAGCTATGTACTGTTCATAGTCCTCAACGACCGCCCTGCTCAGATCATTGAAATCCTTGTTGTTCTCAACATTCGGAAAATAGCTCAGCTGGTTGAGGGTGCCAATGGCCTCTTCGAATTGGGCGGCCGAACGGGTGGAATCGTGATTCTCACCCGCAGCGATGGCTGAAAGGTAGTGCTGGCGGGCTGATTCGAGCATTGCAGAGAACGCGGAATCCGAGGTAACTTCCTCGTCGTTTGAGGCGAGATCGAGAAACTGCGACGTATCGGCGGTAAAGTCCTGCTGGAGGGAATCAGCCCTGGCGATGGCGGTCGAATCGTACAGCCGGGTCGAGGCAAGGGGGGTCTTCTGATGGCTCATCTGCTCGGATGAGCAACCCGCGATGATGAGGCACAGACAAAAAACAGTTCTTCTGAGAACGCTTCGGCTCATTCATCCCACCCCGCATTTTGAATGTATGCGTATGTAATATATGCAGTTGATGGGGGAGATTCAAGACAAATGTGAGATATTGCCCATTCCGGCTTACAGGGGGATGTTTCCGTGCTTCTTTTTTGGATTCCCGTCCACTTTGTCCCGCAGTCTCTCCAGCGCCCTGATGAGACGGGGCCTTGTCTCAGACGGCTCTATCACGGCATCGATGTATCCCCTGCTCGCCGCAAGGTATGGGTTGGCAAATTTTTCCCGGTATTCGGATTCCTTCTGGGCGAGGGCTTTCTCCCTGTCGGGCGATGCCTCGATTTCCCGTTTGAATATGATTTCCGCCGCCCCCTTCGGGCCCATGACGGCGATCTCCGCCCCAGGCCATGCAAAGTTGAAGTCACCCCGGATATGCTTCGAGTTCATGACGTCATATGCCCCGCCGTAGGCTTTCCGGGTTATGACCGTCAGCCTGGGGACGGTGGCCTCGCAAAAGGCATAAAGGAGCTTCGCGCCGTTTGTGATTATCCCCCTCCATTCCTGGTCCGTCCCGGGGAGAAAACCCGGGACATCCTCGAACACGACAAGCGGGATGTTGAAGGCGTCGCAGAACCGGACAAACCTCGCCCCTTTCCGGGAAGCGTCGATATCCAGAACTCCGGCAAGGACTGCCGGCTGGTTTGCAACGATCCCGACGGATTTCCCGGCCAGGCGCGCAAATCCGACGACGATGTTCCCGGCATATGCCTCGTGCACCTCGAGAAAGGCGCCGCCGTCCACGACGCGGGAGATGACCCCTTTGATGTCGTACGGCTTGTTCGGATTCTCGGGGACGAGCGTTTCGAGTTCCGGGTCGCGGCGGTTGCTTTCATCTGTCGCCGGGATTGACGGCGGATCATCCATGTTGTTGGAAGGCATGTACGCCAGGAGATTCCGGATCGTCTGGAGACATTCGACCTCGTTTTCGCACGCAAAATGCGCGACGCCGCTCCGGCTTGCATGCGTGACGGCGCCACCAAGCTCTTCGGCGCTGACCTCTTCATGGGTAACGGTCTTCACGACATTGGGTCCCGTGACGAACATATAGCTCGTCTCTTTTACCATCAGCGTAAAATCCGTAATGGCGGGGGAATACACAGCTCCCCCCGCACAGGGGCCGAGGACCGCGGAAATCTGGGGCACAACCCCCGACGCGAGCGTATTCCTGAGGAATATTCCGGCATACCCGCCGAGGCTGACAACCCCCTCCTGAATGCGCGCGCCGCCGGAGTCGTTCAGTCCGATCACCGGACAGCCGACCTTCATCGCGAGATCCATCACTTTTGCGATCTTCTCCGCGTGGACCTCCGAGAGCGACCCGCCGAAGACCGTGAAGTCCTGGCTGAAAACACAGACAAGCCTCCCGCTGATCGTTCCTGTTCCGGTGACGACCCCGTCTCCCAGGTACTTCTGCTTGTCAAGCCCGAAGTCGCTCGTCCGGTGTTCGGCGAACATATCCATCTCCTCAAAGCTCCCCTCGTCGAGGAGAATCGTCAGGCGCTCACGGGCCGTGAGCTTCCCCTTTCTGTGCTGGTCTTCGATCCGTTCCCGGCCGCCGCCGAGCAACGCCTGTTCGCGGAGCCCGCGCAGATACTCGATGGAATTCCTTGACATGGGGACCCCCTGCCTGGCAATAGTGGTTTCAGCGCCTCTTTTTCAGGATACCCGCAGCGACGAGCTTGCTCCGTTCCCAGTAGACCTGCCCGACCACGCCTCCGAAGACAAATATCGCGCTCGAGATATAGATCCAGATAAGCAGCACAAGCAGAAAAGCGTAAGGGCCGTAGATCCTGCCGATGATGGACCAGTCCGATATGTAGACGGCGAACACCCGGCCTCCGATGATCCAGAGCACCGTCGTCGTCAGCGTTGAGATCGCTGCCGCCATGTGCGGCGGGCGCACGTCGGTGATGTACCTGTACACGATGTAAAACATGATCGCGGTGAGAACGACGATCGTCAGCGTCGGAAGCGCCCGGGTGTAGCCCGCATCAAGAAATGACTTGAGTGCGGGGACACCCATGGCCAGGGGCCTGAGGAGCGTGTACATCCAGATGGCGAAGTTCGTGGCGACGAAGAGGATGAACGCCAGAATAATGAACCCGATGTCCCGTGTGAGGCTCGAGAGGAGGCTGCGCGTCCGCTTCAGCTCGTAGACCCTGTGCAACACGGTTCGCAAGGCGTTGAATATCGACGTGACGGTCCAGAAGAGCACCGTGAGACCGACCGCGCCGATCGACCTGCGGTACGTGATGATCTCCGAAACAACGGACCGGATCGACGACTTGATCTCCTCCGAATAGGGTTGCTGCGGAAAAATGGCGTCCAGAAAATCATTCACGCGGTCAAGGCTGGTGGCGTCCGAGTGGAGAAGCGTACCCACGATGGCCGCCGAGAGGAACAGCATGGGGAGGAGCGTCAGTATGCCGTTGAACGCCAGTCCGGAGGCAAGGAAGAGGATGTCGTCCTGTTTCAGCTTTCGCCAGATCAGCTGAGCGTAATAGTAAAGGTTCTCAACCTGTCTGACGGTGACCTGGGCGGCGCGGATGATGAGTTCGATCATCAGGCTGCCGGGGTGCTACTGGGGACGGAGGTTTGCATATTTCAGCATAAGGTTCTTGCGTCCAATGCTCTCAAACTCCACGACGGCGCGGGCATTCTCCCCGGTGCCGTCGAGCGCAAGGATCCGCCCTTTGCCGAAGGATTCATGGACGACGCGCGAACCGACCTTCGCGTGGAACGTGTCCTGCGATTCGTTCTCGTATCCCGGGGTTACGTCGGAGAAATATTTGTCGGTATCGTCGGAAGCGATCTTCTGCCGGCGGGCAGAGATCACACCCGCCGCCGCAACCCCCGGCCGGCGGTACGGACGGGTCGCTGCCCCTTTTCCCCCCTCCGGACGGAGGAGGGTGGAGTCGATCTCATCGAGGAACCGGGATTTTGACGAATAGGAGAGCTCGCCGTACCGATAGCGCGTGACCGCCCAGGAAAGATACAGTTTCTGCTTCGCACGCGTGACGCCGACATACATCAGCCGGCGCTCCTCCTCCAGTTCCTTACGGTCGCTTTCGGCGCCTCCCAGCGGGAAGAGACCCTCCTCGAGCCCCGTGATGAACACGACGGGAAATTCCAATCCCTTTGCCGCATGCAACGTCATAAGCGTGACGGCGTTGCGGCCGAAATCCGCCGTATCCACATCCGAGACCAGTGAGACTTCCGCAAGGAAATCCTCGAGCCTTGCCTCGGGCTGCTTGTCGCTGAATTCCGTCAGGGCGGAAACGAGCTCCTGAATATTCTCTCTCCTGTTCAGTGACTCGGCTGTGTTCTCCTCTTTCAAGTCCTGGAGCACGCCGATCTCGTCCACAAGCGCCCGCGCAAGCTCCCCCACGGACATTTCCCCCTTGAGACCAATATACTTCATCAGGAGGGAGTGGAACTGTCGCACCGCCTTCAATGTGCGGTCCGCGATGACCCTCTCGATGTGCGCGGAGGGGAGGAATTCCAGAAGAGGCGTGCGGTGCTCTTCGGCGAGGGAACGGATCTTCCCGACGGTAGTATCGCCGATCCCTCTGCCCGGGACATTGATGATGCGAAGGAGGCTCTCCGTATCTGCAGGATTAGCAATGACGCTCAAATAGGACAGTATATCCTTTATCTCTTTCCTCTTATAGAACGCCACCCCTCCCACGATGATATAGGCGATCCCGTTCCGCCGAAGCGCATCTTCTATTGAGCGGGACTGGGCATTGGTCCTGTAGAGAACTGCAAAATCCTTCAGATCGAGTTTTCTGCGGAGGGACTCCTCCTGCACGGCGGAGACCACTTTGTACCCTTCGTCCCGGTCATCCTCACATGTCTGAAGCGTGATAAGGTCGCCGGCATCGTTGGAAGTCCAGAGCTTCTTGGGGATCTGATCGATGTTATGACGGATGATCCCGTCAGCGGCGGCGAGAATAGTCCTTGTGGAACGGTAGTTTTCTTCAAGCCGAAAGACCTTGCAGTCGGGATAGTCCTTCTCGAAATCCAGTATGTTCCGGATGTCGGCTCCCCGGAATGCGTAGATGCTCTGCGCGTCGTCACCTACGACGCAGATGTTGCGGTGATGACCGGCAAGCTCCCTGAGAAGGAGATACTGGACTCTGTTGGTATCCTGGTACTCATCGACAAGGATGTACCTGAACCTGTACTGGTACCGTTCCAGGACGTCCTTGTGGCGGGAGAACAGCTCGAGCGGCTTCAGGAGGAGATCGTCGAAGTCCATCGCGTTGGACTTCTTCAGCCGCCTCTCATATTCCTCATAGATAAGGGAGGTCTTCTCCGCCATTGGATCGGAGCTCTTCTCCCTGTACGCCTTCGGCGAGATCATGGAGTTCTTCGCAAGGCTGACGCGTGAGCGCACCCCCTGCGGACTGAACTGCTGGCTGGGAATGCCGAACGAATTCATGATGGAACGGATCAGGGAGAGGGAATCGTCGGAGTCGTAGATCGTGAAGCTCCGCTGATACCCGATCCGTTCAGCCTCGAACCGGAGCATCCGCGCGAAGATGGAATGGAACGTCCCCATCCAGATTCCGCGGCTTCCCTCCCCCACCAGGGCCGCGATCCTTGCCTTCATCTCCCCGGCGGCCTTGTTCGTAAACGTGAGGGCGAGGATGGACTGGGGCGCGATCCCCTGATCGATGAGATGGGCGGACCTGTAGGTGAGAACGCGCGTCTTGCCGCTGCCGGCGCCGGCCACGATAAGAACGGGACCTTCGACGGCGCTTACCGCTTCGCGCTGGACAGGATTGAGTTCTTCGAGGAATGACATCTCGAAAGTATAACGAAAAACGGTCCAGAAGGCAAGAAAAGGCGGAAGAGCGGCAGGTCAGATCAGGAGCGAACCTTCGAGCTTCAGGAGAAACTCTTTCGTCTTGAGACCGCATGAATATCCGACGAGGGAACCGTCGGTGCCGAGAACGCGGTGGCACGGAACGATGATCGGGATCGGGTTCGCTGCGTTCGCTCGCCCCACCGCCTGGAATCCCTTGCTCGTTCCGAGCCGTTTCGCGAGTTGCTTGTAGCTTATCGTCGTGCCGTACGGGATCCTTGTCAGTTCCTTCCACACGCGCGTCTGGAACGGCGTGCCCAGCATGTCGATGCTGCATGTAAATTTTGCCAGCTTGCCGCTGAAGTATCTGTTAAGCTGATCGATAGCCTCGCGGTTGCGCGACCGGTTGTCAACGACCTGGTTGTCGTCGAAGTTCTCCCGGAGCCAGCGAAGAAAATCCCGCTTCGTCTGACGCGGAACACTCACCTTGCACACGCCTTTATCGGTCGATGCAACGTAGATCAGCCCAACTTTGGAGTCGAATGAGGTGCAGTACACCATGGGATAGCTGATTGAATGTCGCAGCGTGAGAGCAGGTGTCTCTCCCTGAGAAGCGAAACGGTGGTAGGTGAGTATAGAGAATTGGGTCCTGAAAGGCAAGTGAAATCAGAAGAACGCACGCACCTCCGCCTTCGCAGTGTGAACCGGAGGGGCGCCCCCTTCGGTCCTCCCGTCATACGTTGCAGAGGCCTGTACGAATTGCGTCACGCGATAATCGAACCCGAATCTCCAGATCCATGTTTTTCCCGCGACCCTCCCCCCCGTCAGTTCATAGGGGTATGAGTCAATCGTCCGGCCAAGTATCTCCTCTTCCCGCGACGCCTCCACCCTTGCCTGACCCGCTCCCTGAAACGCGTACACGAATCTGACCGTTTGTGCATTCAGCGCCGCGCCCAGATCAGGTATCTGGAACCTGTCGACGGATTTTCCGAGATCGAATTTCATGCCGAGTTCCAGGTTTTGTTCAGGCCGGTAGGAGACGTCAAAAGTAACGGAATTCGAGAGGATATCATGGACCCTCGTCGAGACCTCCTGCGAGGAAACCCTGTCAATTTTATTGACGTAATCGAGCTGATTTGATATCTCCGGGACAAGCTGCCAGCGAATGCGAACGGATTTCTCCCGTCCATAGGTATGCTCGATCCCTCCCGCAAAGTTCGTGAGCCCGTACGTCTGTGAATACCGCCCTCTCATCGAGAAAAGGCTCTTCCCCTCGAAAAGAAAGACATCCTGCGTAAAAAGTTGAGTACCAGCAAGTGTGGTCGAATCCTGGAGAAATCGCTTGAGGTTGAGGAGGTAAATCTGTTTGAGATCATGCTCGCTGCTCTTTTCGTCGATCCTGGCGTATGTCTCCGTGGAGATCGCGGAGAGGGCATCACCCCAGAACCCCCCGCCGCGGTGAATGAATTTCGCAGGTGTGAACCTGATCCGCGTGCTGGTCTTCAGATCGATGATGGGGTACATTGCGTCCGTGGGTACCGTGATCGCGACATAGTCTCCGTCAAACAGTGCGGGGGCGAATTCGTCGGGATCCTGGATCCCGTTATGATTGAGGTCTCCCAGGTACATGTAGTTTCCCGTCCCCGGCGCCACGTGGACATATATGCGCTCCAGCTTGGACGTCCGTTCCGTCGAAACCTCGTAATAGAGGTCGGCATCAATCCCCCTGTTCAGCGGGGAATAGTGCGACTGGCTCCTCACGAGGACCGTCTGGATGTTCGAATTCCCGAGCTGCTGGAATTCGGGGGTGAATTTCTTGCCGCTCAAAGTCACGTCGAGCGCCGTCGTAAAATTCCCCGTCTCGGACATGCGCCCGGAGTATGTCTGCGTGAACGACTTCGATTCACGCAGGAGAGCGCCCGCGTTGGCGAGATCATCGTTCCTCCAGAGGTATTCAAGTGAGAAGAAGAGCGGTCCGAGTCCTTTCAGAGCGAACTTCGGACCAAACTGATCGAATGCCAGGCTCCCGTCTTTGTACACGCTCCCGTCAAGGGGGGTGATCTTACGCCGTTCCCCCTCATAGGAGAACGCCGGGACAAATTTCCATATTGAATAGGAGACGCTCCCCCGCTGACGAAGCCACCTGCTCATATCGTCGAGAGAGAACTGCGTTGCATCGACGTTCTCCACGGTGTATGCGACGACGGGGAGATCAGGCTTCTGAAGTGAAAAGTCCCCCTCCGTCCGGGTGGAGCTCATGTCGTCCCCCCGGGTGATCCGGCCGTAACTCCCCCCCACCGCGATGCCCGATGCCGGAAGATAGTGGAGGTTCGCCTCCCGGATCTCTTCGTCCCCCGTCGAAAGCGAGTCGACTCCCCACTTCCTCGTAAACTCGATGTCGTTTGTCCTGTCGATCGGCGTGAAGAGGCTCCCCACGCGCCTGTCATTGAGCTGGAGGTCGAACCCTCCGATATCCGTGCCGCCGACAGTGACGTTGCGCGGAGAGTATGAGAGTCCGAATTTCGTCGCCGCCCCTGATGTCGTTACGTCCGGAAGATCCGAAAACTGGTTTGCATTGAACTGGCTTGCGGCGTACTCCGCGCTCACCTTCAGGCTCTTGACCGGCTCGGCCTCAACGGAAAAATCCATCACCTGCTCCGACTGCGGCATGGGGAGATACACAATGGGAAGGTAGTCCCCGCCCCCCGCGCCCTTCCAGATGAAGACGCCGGCCTGCTGCCGGAAGTACTCCCCAAGTCCCGTGCCGACGAAGGAAAAGGTCACGAGGTACCTTGCAGCGGTATCTCCCGGTGCGTACCGGTAGTACGTGACCGGGCCGCGTCCAGCCACGACGGTATCGACGCGCACATAGATCCCGCCGGTGTCCGCGCGTGTAACGCCGGATTGTACCGCCTTATTCCGGTCTCCACCCGCCTGCTCAAGGACCTGCCGGGCGCTGTCTGTCACAGTGAAATCGATTGGTGCATTTGGATCGTCCCCTTCACGTTCGAACGTAAACGTGAACCGGGCCTTCCCGTCAAAAAAGGTTGAGGCGGACTGCGCTGCCACCAGAGACCGTGAGTACTGCCTGTCAGTATATTCGTAATCCACCGTGATCCGGGAAGCCGACGTGATCAGCCGCCTCGGCATGAACGTCAGCTCCCCCGTTGTGTAGTCGATCGTATAGTCGTTCGTTTCCCCGCGAGTCTGCACCTCCCCGTTGACGTAGACCCTTTCGGTCCCCGCGATGACGATGATCGCCCTCTCGCCGTTCTTCCCGGTAAGGAGATAGGGTCCCTGGACCGCATCAAGGCCGTTGAACTGCATCGTATTGAATTTTCCGCGCGTCACCGCCGCTGCAAACACGGCCGACTCGCCTGCGTTGCCGAATTTGTAGTCCGCGGTCCCCATCGCCCCCTGAAGCTTCCGGCTCAGCTTTGAGAACTCCTGTCCGTTCAGGTCGAGGACAAAGTCGCCGAGCGTCGCTGCGAGGTTTGTGCTGCGGATCTCGACAAACACCTTGTCGAATTCCTGCAGCGTCTGCGTCGTCCCCTCCGGCTGGATGGGCGTGTTGTCATCCGTCAGCGAAGCCGAAATATCAATATCCGATCCGAGTTTTCCCGAGAGCTGCATGCGGAACCCGGAATTGAGCGAAAGGTCTCTGTTCGATCCGACGGTGAATCCGCGTACAATCGACCCGCTCTTCTGGAGATTTGCCCCGAATATGTCGTCGATAGTAAAACTTCCACGAGGCCGGGCCACCTTGAGTGACTCTTTGCCCGTGCTGTCCCTGAGCGTGACAAGCGTCCGGCGGGCATAGAAAGGCTGGAAATTAAACGGGAAGTACTGATACCTCATGGTGAGCACGTGGCCAGACGGCGACGGCCCCGTGAGAATACGCGAAAGAAAAGAGCTGTCGATCCGGAGGCTGCCGAACCTGTACGAGAGCGAGTAATCGAATCCGCGTCTGAGAACGTGAACGCTGTCGAGCATCAGCGTGTCCGTCCCGGCAGCGATGAACTCATCCGGTAGCCGGATCAGTGAATCTCTGAGCGCGGTGGCAAGCGGGATACGGAGGGCGTTTGCAGGAAGCGAGGGAGACTCCTGCCCCCTTGCCGCCTGATGAATCAGGCAACCGAAGAGCAGGATGGGGAAAACAGCAATGCGGAAATGCGATATGTGACTGCGCCGGCTCATCTGTCGAAAAATATACACGGAACTGGGAAGTGAGTAACGATGAGCCGGGTGGGGTCGCCTCCTTCAAGTCTGGATAGAATTCCTCCCGATTAAGTTAATCCAATGGCGTCATTTAATCAATATGCCTGCGTTGCGGATTCCTCGTCCGGAAATCCTTGCAGCGCAGGCAATTTCTCCGTACAATGTCACCGGCGAATGCACTTTCCCTGTTCGCCTGCCTCCCTGCACTCGCCAAAGTGGCGGAATTGGTAGACGCGCTGGACTCAAAATCCAGTCCCCGCAAGGGGGTGAGGGTTCGAGTCCCTCCTTTGGTACAACGACATGTCGAGAAGGCCCAGAAAACCTCACGGGTCCTCACGAAAATTCAACGTACGAGGGCCAACCTCCGCGTCTGTACATAGTCCCCCGCTTGCAACCGATAGAAGTACACTCCGCTTGCCAGACCGTTCGCATCGAACCGTGCCTCGTGGTTCCCCGCATCTTCGTTCTCGTTTACCAGAGTGGCGACTTGCTGGCCGAGGGTATTGAACACTGTCAATGTGACGTGTGTCCTGGCTGGGAGGGCGTAGCGGATAGTTGTCGTTGGGTTGAAGGGGTTGGGGTAGTTCTGGTCAAGAGAGAACCCCACCGGCAAATCGCTTTTCGATAGTCCCGCCGATGTAATCATCTCCGACAGGGGCCGCCGCCATACGCCACCGGGGAAGGCTCCTAAATAAAGATCCATGCCGCCGACAACCAGGGAGCGGACAACGCGAGTGGTGAGGCCGGAATTGGCGGGGACCCAGTTTGTTCCGTTATCTGTGGAACTAAAGACACCGCTATCGGTCCCCGCAAAGAGATTCACTCCTTTTGTTGCGAAGCACATGACATTTGGGTAGGTGCCGCCCTGGCTTATTTGCATCCCGGTATTCGACCAATTCCAGGTTCTGCCGCCGTCGTAGGAATGAACCACCCCGCCCTGATTAGTCCCGGCGAAAAGGTCCGTGCCCAAAGCAGCCAGCGAGTAAACATTGGTACCTGTCAAGCCTATGGAACTCCATACTGTGCCGTTATCCGTTGAAAGAAAAACACCACCCCAGGAAGTTCCCGCAAGCACATTTGTGCCTGAGACGGCAAGTGACTGAACGTGATTATTCGTCAAGCCTGTATTCACGGCGACCCAGCTGCTTCCGTCGTCGGTGGAGAGGAACACACCGCTTCCATCGGTTCCGGCAAATGCATTCCTCCCCGAGACAGCGATCGAAGTCACCGTCGCCTGTGTCAGTAAACAGGACGTCCAGCTATTGCCCCCATCCGTGGAACGAAAGACTCCGTTGATCGAGGTTCCGGCGAAGATCACCGCATCCGATATGGCAAGTGACCAGACGTACGGATCTGTCAGCCCGTTGTTCGAGGCAGCCCAGCGTGTGCCGTCATCTGTGGAGAGAAAGAACCCATCCCACAATGTCCCCGCGAGGAGATTCTTGCCCGAAACGGCGAGTGACTGCACAAAAGTGTTTGCCAAGCCGGCATTCGCGTCATTCCAGTGTGCGCCGATATCCGTCGAGATGAAGACTCCCCCGCCCGAAGTTCCAGCAAACAGATCCGTCCCGGGTCCACCACCGGCAGGAGAAACTGCAAGCGTCCTTATAGAGGCATTCAAAAGCCCGGAAGAGATCCAGCTGGTTCCGTAATCTGTGGAACGATACACTCCTCCACTAGTCCCGGCAAAAAGATCCGTGCCTGCGACAGACAGTGCAGTCACAACAGTGTCGGTCAACCCGTTACTCGCGGCGGACCAGCCCGAGCCGCCATTGATCGACAGGTAGACACCGTTGCCAGTCCCGGCAAAGACTCTGTTCCCCGAAACGGCGAGTGACGTAACATATACATAGGAGTATCCTAATCCGGTGTTCGCGGCATTCCAGCTGGCGCCATTGTTCGTCGACAGAAAGACGCCGTAACCCTCTGTTCCGGCAAGGAGGTTCACGCCTGATCCGCTGTTTGCGGGCGCTATGCCAAGTGACAGAACAGAATAGTATTCCATACCGGTATTCGCGGGGGCCCAGTTTGTGCCGCGGTCCGTTGAAACAAACACGCCGTAGCCTGTCCCGGCAATGAGGTCATTCCCCGCCGCAGCTAAGCACGTAACATAAGTTTTCGTAAAGCCGTTACTTACCACGGTCCAAGTTGCGCCGTTGTCGATGGAAAAAAAGAGGCCGCCACCAGTCCCCGCAAAGAGATTTGTACCTGACAAGACGAGTGCGTATATCCTCAAATCCGTCAGGCCGGCATTTACGGCAGTCCATGTTGTGCCGTTGTTGGTGGAAAGAAAGACGCCGCTGCCTGCGGTCCCGGCAAAGAGTTGCGTACCGCTTACGGCAAAGCAATTGATGATCCCTCCCTGCGGGCCGTAGGTTTGCACCCATTGGGCAGCGACACTTGTCGGGTAAATGCAGAAGGCCATCCCGAGTGCCACAACGATGAACACGATCTTGTTCATAACGCGCTCTATGACATCCCAAAGACAAAAAAGTCGGCCACCATCCGCGGACAGCGCCGACCGTCAATGAACACAACTGCAAGTTACGCCGTTGCCCAGCGACAGTCAAGGAATTGCGTCACAACCAACTGGATGACGGAATAATCCTATCAATTCCCTCAGTTCATCGACACCGTGATCTTGTTTGCCGTTCCGTGGAGGTGCTCGGGCTGGAGGTGGCTGTATACCTCGGTGGGGACTGTGATGAGTGAAGGTGGGTGGTCCGACGATCAAAGTGTTGGCCGAACCGAACCCATACTACGAGAAGCTTGCTGCTGTCGAACGAGATGCAAGAGAGTGAACGAGGGGGGGGTGAGGGTTCGAGTCCCTCCTTTGGTACCACCGGCTTGCGCCGGCTGATTCTTCACCCGACCAACCGTACGCACAATAAAAAAGCCCCGCCATCACTGGAGGGGCTCTCACCGCAAACATTTCCGACCCAGCTCAGTCCGTAAATCTGTATTTCTTCAAGGTTACGATGCTCTCCTGGAGCACGACTTTCACGAATCCCGTCGCGGGGACCGCCAGAAGCATCCCCAGCATCCCGAAGAGCTCCCCTCCAATGATGATCGCGAGGAGGACGAGGAGCGGATGCATATGTACACCTTTTGCGACAAGGAGGGGCTGTACGAGCATGTCGTCCGTGAGTTTCAGTATGATGAACGCAAGTATGATCTGGAACCCCAGCGTTATATCCCCCTTGTCGAACAGGGCCACCGCAACGGCGGGGAGCGCGCCTGCAATCGGACCCACGTACGGGATCAGATTCGCGAGTCCCGCGAAGGGGCCGATGAAGAGAAAGTATTTCACCCCGAGAAGCCAGAGTGCGGTCGTCGCAAGGACTCCGAAGACCACCGCATCCGTGAACTGGCTCCGGAGATAATTCCCGAGCTGGACGTCCATCTTGTAGAGCAAGTCAAGCGCGAATTCAAAATACCGGTTCGGCACGATGCCGATGAAATGCTTCTTCATCTCGCGGCCGTCCTTGAGGAAGAAGAAGACAAGGAAGGGAATGGTCACGGCATAGAGGATGAGCGAGAGCCCCTCATGGAGGATGAAATCGAGTATTGTGTCGCTCAGGTACCCGGTGAGCTGGGATATCTTTTCCTCGAGGTTCACGTCGCCCAGCCCGATGAACCCGAGCTTATCGCGGACCACGGCCTGAAGCTTGAGAATCACCTGGGATGTCTGCTGTGAACCCGCCCCGCTCCGCAAGGCCATTATCTGGTTGTACACCACAGGGGCGAGTGCGGCAAACAGCCCCCATGCGATCAGGATGACGAAAAAGAAAAACACGAGCGTACTTGCGGTACGGGAAAGTCCCCGCAGTTCTATCGCCGTCACAATGGGGTCGAAGATATAGGCGAGGAGGACCGACACAACGACCATCTTCACGACACCCGGGACGAAGATGAAGAGGAGGATCAGTATCGCCAGCGCCGAGAAGGCCAGCCAGCGGTTCAGGACGAGCGACCGTGCTTGATTCATGCGCGCCTCGAGTGTTCTTCGGCTTTCTTGTGGCGGGGGCGCTGCGCGGCTGCTCCCGCGGCCGCTCCTTCTGCGAGGAGCGTCTGGACCCGCTCGTTCACCGCGCGAAGACGCATACCGATGATTGCCGCGAGGCTCAGGACTATCTTGACGCCGAGCCTGGGGTCCCGCTCGATGAGGCCGAAGAGATCGGGCTGGAAGAACCCGAATATGCGGCAGGGAGTCTTTGCAACCACCGTCGCAGACCTGCTTCCTCCGTCGAGGAGGGGGAGCTCGCCGAAGAATTCGCCGTCGCCGAGCTCGGTCATGTTATTGAGCGCGTCGTCGGTCAGGATGCTCACCCTCCCGGATTCGATGATGTACATGCCGAGGCCGGGTTCGTCCTGACGGAATATGACCTCGCCCGCCGAGTATTCCCGTTTATGGAGTATTCTCTCCACCGCCGCAAGTTCGCGGCGCCCAAGCTCCGAAAAAATGGGAATGGAACGAAGGGTGTCCCGGAACCTGACTTTTCTTCCTTCGTGTTTCCCCAGACCGAGAAACGACAAGAAATCCATGGAGGAGTCTCCTGTATTTACTTGAGGATGTCGCCGACTGATTGTTTTTTGTATCCGGCAGGGAGCGAGAACAGGTCATCCGGCAGCGACCGTTTTTCGATCCTCACAACTTCCTGTGATTCAACAACCTTCCCCTCTATCCTCGTGTTCGCCAGAATCGGATAAATCCCCAGCCTCGTGAGCTCGTCATTCCACGCCGCCCCCTGCCCAGCCCGTTCCTCGCCAAGCGCCCGGGCCAGAGCCGAGGAGAGTCCCTTGAGGTCCTTCGTCCCCCAGATCTCCGTTTCCATCTCCTCCTCGCGCATCAGGTACTGATCGCACCGGTATCCGAGTATCTTCTTTGTTTTCCCGGTCTTTTTTATCGCCGCCGGCTTCCCCCCCTCTTCGGACCCCTCGTCCTTTGATTTCCCCTGCGGAATCTCGAAGTACGTCTTATTTTCGTCGTTCAGTATCCGGATCATCCGCAGATCCGAGCGGTAGATCATCGTACTTGCCGGCGTGGAGGGAGTCGCAGTGTTCGTGATCTTTGCCATCGATCCCTTGATCCACATCGTCATCACGTAGTGCTGCTCGGTGCCGGTTTCATCCGTCGTCGTATTGCCGGTTTCGATCACGCCTTCGAACTGAGCGCGCAACGTCCCGCATGTGAAGAAAAGGACCAGAAGTGCTCGGATCATGGGAAAAGGACAAAGGAAACGGTTCCGGGGAGCTTGCCCCCAGCGGGTCTGCGGGCGTCCCGAAGATAGAAAGAATCGGCACAAGATAAAAGGATCGCCGTCACAACCTCCGGAGAATAAGAAAGACCGGAAGGAGAATCGCTCCGGCCACAAATCCCCCGGCGTGCGCCCACCAGGCGACGCCCCCCATTGCGGCATCTCCCCCCGCCGCAGCAAGCGCCCCCTGAAAGAACTGGATAAGGAACCAGAATCCCAGAAAGAAGAACGCAGGGACTTCGACGACGGGAAAAAAAACGAAAAGCGGTATCAAGGTCAGGATCTTCGCTTTCGGATAGAGGAGCAAATACGCGCCAAGGACGCCGGAGATGGCCCCGCTCGCCCCGATGAGGGGCGCCGTCGAGTTCTGCTGCGCATAGACTTGCACAAGTGCGGATGCGGCGCCGCAGAGGAGGTAGAACACGAGATATGACCAGTGGCCGATCCGGTCTTCGACGTTATCCCCGAATATGTACAGGTAGAGCATGTTCCCCAGCAGGTGCATCCAGCCCCCGTGAACGAACATGGAGGAAAGGAGCGTGATGGCCGGGCGCGCGGCGAAGTGCCCCTGGAGAAGCGACGCGGAGATGTCCGACGCCGTAACGCCCGTCAGCCGGATAAAGTGGCCGACCCTCGCGCCGAGCGACAGTTCGTACAGAAACACCGCCCCGCAGAGTGTGATGAGCGCGTAGTTTACGAACGGGACGGTCTTTGACTTGATCGTATCCCGGAGGGGGATCATCGGCGGGGCTTTGCGGGGGCGACATGTGTCATGTGATGGCAGGAATGGTAACATTTCAACGGCGGATTGTCAACCATAAAACCAGGGAAGCCCGCGGGACGTTTCTTGCATTTCCCTCCCCGGTTTCCTATCTTTTCGCATTGATTCGTTCTTTCACCGGCTGCCCTTCCCTGTGAGGCTCGTTCCACCCTACATAGAATCCCTGGAACCCTACAAACCAGGGAAGCCGATCGCCGAACTGCAAAAAGAGCTCGGCATCACGTCGGTTGTGAAGCTGGCCTCCAATGAAAATCCGCTCGGCCCTTCCCCTCTGGCTCTCGAGGCAATGTTCCGCACCGTGGAGGATCTCCACCGCTACCCCAACGGCGGTCTGGAGCTCCGCGAGGTCCTCGCCCGGCGATTCCGCCTGAAGGTTGGCAATGTCGTCGCAGGGAGCGGGTCCGAGGGGATTATGTCGAATATCATCCGTGCATTCCTCTGCGACGAGGACGAAGTCCTCACCTCCCAGGGGACGTTTGTCGGCTTCTACGTCCTTGCACGATCGCGCGGAACAAAGCTTGTCACCGTCCCGCTGAAGGACTACCATTTCGACCTCGGCGCGATCGCTTCGCGGATCAACAATCACACGAAGATCATCTATCTCGCAAATCCCAACAACCCCACCGGCACCATATTCACAAAGGCGGAATTTGACGCCTTCATCAAACGGGTGCCACCCCATGTCCTCATCATCCTCGACGAGGCATACTTCGAATACGCGCAGCGCAGCCCGGACTACCCGGATTCCATGGCGTACAGGTACGACAACGTCATCACGCTGAGGACGTTCTCCAAGGCCTACGGCATCGCAGGGATTCGGATCGGGTACGGCTTCGCCCACGACTCGCTGATTACGAACCTGTTGAAAGTGAAACTCCCTTTCGAGCCGAGCACGCCTGCACAGGCTGCCGGCATCGGCGCCCTGGGCGACGAAGCATTCCTGCGCAGGACGCTCGAAGTCAATGAAGAAGGAAAACGCACGCTGATTCCCCTCCTCCGTGAGGCCGGCCTTACGACCGTCCCCACGGAAGCGAATTTTGTCTGCGTCCCCCTTGCGGGGGAGGAATCGGCCGATGCGCTCTACCGCGGGCTGCTGTCGCACGGGGTCATTATCCGGCCCCTGCAGGCTTTCGGGCTCCCCCACTGCGTGAGGATCACGATCGGCACCGCGGAGCAGAACCGGATTCTTCTTGACGCACTGCGGAGCGTCATCGCTTCGATGGACCAGGCGGCCGTCATTCCTTCGTTCACTCCCGGCGTCGTCTGATTCCCGGCGCCGGAAAACCACAGCACCGGAGAATCTTCCATGCAGGATTTCCTTCCGATTAACGGCACGGATTACGTCGAGCTGTATGTCGGCAACGCCAGACAATCGGCCCATTTCTACCGGTCGGCGTTCGGCTTCTCCCTTGTTGCATATGCGGGACCGGAAACCGGGCAGCGGGACCGCGCGTCCTACGTCCTCCAGCAGGACAAAGTCCGGCTTGTCCTCACGACGCCCCTGAATGACGACGGCCCGATCGCCGCACATGTCCTCCGCCACGGCGACGGCGTGCGGGATATCGCTCTCTGGGTGGACGATGCGCGGTCCGCATACAGGGAAACCACTGCAAGGGGGGCCAGGGGGGTTCTCGCACCCGAGGTGTTGAAGGACGATCTGGGAGAGGTGACGCGGTCTTCGATCGCGATATACGGGGACACCATTCACACGTTCGTGGAGCGAAAGAATTACCGCGGCGTGTTTCTTCCCGGTTACCGGCCCGTGCCGGGGCCCGACACGGTGGCACGCCCCGCCGGGCTCAAGTACGTCGATCACATGGTCGGGAACGTCGGATGGGGCGACATGAACACGTGGGTCAAGTTCTACGGAGAAGTGATGGGATTCAACCTCTACCAGCATTTCGACGACAACGATATCAGCACGGACTACTCTGCGCTCATGTCGAAAGTGATGGCAAACGGAAACGGCCGCATCAAGTTTCCGATCAATGAACCCGCACAGGGGAAGAAGAAGTCCCAGATCGAGGAATATCTGGAGTTCTACAGGGGCCCCGGCGTGCAGCATATCGCGTGCGCAACGGACAATATCATCGGGACGGTGGGTCAGCTCCGCGCACAGGGGGTCGAATTCCTCAGGGTCCCCGCCGCCTATTACAGGGATATGACGGAGCGTGTCGGGAAGATCGATGAGCCGGTCGAAGCTCTCGAGCGGCTCGGGCTCCTCGTTGACAGGGACGACGAGGGATACATGCTCCAGATATTCAGCAGGCCGGTCCAGGATCGCCCGACGCTCTTTTTCGAAGTGATACAGCGCAAAGGAAGCAGGAGCTTCGGAAAGGGGAATTTCAAAGCCCTGTTCGAAGCGATCGAGCGGGAGCAGGCTCTGAGGGGGAATCTCTGACAAGGTCCGGATGAAACTCTGCACGTTTGAAGTGGCGACAAGCCTCGGGAGACACAACCGTCTCGGTGCCGTCCTCCCCGCGGGGATCGTCGACATGAATTTCGCCTGCGCATGGCACCTTGCCCGCAAGGGGGAGGTCCGGCCGGCCGCGCTTGCAGATGTCCTCGTTCCCCCGTCCCTCCTCGAGTTCATCAAAGGCGGCGATACGTCGATGGGGTTCGCGCGGGCTTCACTTGCCTCACTCGAAGAGGAGTGTGCACGGGAAGGGGCTCCCCCCAGGGGCCCCCGTGAGGAGACGCTCGTCTATCCCGCAAAGAGCGTGCGCCTGCGGCCCCCCCTTCCTGAGCCCCCTTCCGTCCGCGATTTCTATGCGTTCGAAGCGCACGTGAAGAAAGGATTTGAGAAAATGGGGGAGCCGATGCCCCCGGAGTGGTACGAGATTCCCGTCTATTGCACGAGCGGCAGGCAGAACATCATCGGAACGGAGGACGACGTCCCCTGGCCGTCGTTCACGGAAAAATTCGACTACGAGCTCGAGATCGCGCTCGTGATCGGGAGGACCGGGCGCAATATCCCCGCGGAGCGCGCGGGCGAGTACATCGCCGGGTTCACGGTGATGAACGATTTCTGCGCCCGGGATATACAGCGGAGCGAGATGCGCGTGCGCCTCGGTCCCGCAAAAGGGAAAGACTGGTGCACCGCCATGGGCCCCGTCCTTGTCACACCCGACGAGATCGGCGACCCCTACAACCTGACAATGACCGCGCGGATCAACGGGGAGGAATGGTCCCGGGGGAACACGTCCTCACTCCACTGGAAATTCGAACAGATGATCGAGTTCCTCTCGCATGACCAGACAATACATCCGGGCGACGTTCTCGGGTCCGGCACCGTCGGCACGGGATGCGGGCTGGAACTCGACCGGTGGGTCAGACCGGGCGACGTGATGGAACTCGAAATTGAAAGGATCGGCATACTCCGCAACAGGGTCGTCCGGAGCTGAAGCCGCGTGCCGGCGGCATCTCCCCTATACAAAATCCCCCAAAGTCGTTGTCTTTGGGGGAGATGTCCCGGTGACATCGACCGGGAAGTATCAGCGCTCCAGGTGCAGGAACCTGTTCGGGGAGTGGAAGGGAACCCGGTTCAACGAAAAGGAATAAGTCCCCGGCCGGGTCAGCCCTGCAACGGCTTCCCCCCCGGTCAGAATGTTCCGACGAGGAGCCCCAGGTTCACCATGAATCCGTTCCCGTTCACATTCGAGGGGACTCCCAGAAGGTCATAGTTCGAGTCGACCTTCCACGTGGGAGCCACCATGCCGACGTAGCTGGCACCGAGCCGGAGGGCAAACCACCCCGTCAGCGCATATTCGAACGCCACAGAGGGGACAATGATGTAGAAGGAGCCCGTGAGGATCCTCGTGACGTTGTTCGGCGGCGATCCCAGCTCCGCGCCGGATGCGGTAAAGACATTTCCCGCAGCACCGAGATAGCCCTGTTCCCCGGTCCACGTGTTGCTCCCGCCGTTGCTCTTGCGCAGCGTGAGGTCCATCCCGCCGCCGCCCAGCATCGTCCCGAACGCAAAATCGAGATGTTCGAATATCGGCACGACATACTCGACCGTCAGGCCGCCGTACCCGATTTTTAGCTGGACGTCGCGCAGGATGTTCGTCGCGGCGTCAAGCGACGTGCTGCTTATCGAGCCGCTCATCCCCACCCCTCCCACGCGGAGGTTGGGCACGATCATGATGTACGCGGCTCCGGCTCCGCCGAGCATGAACACGCCGTTGGTTTTCAGGGGAGCTGCACCTCCAGCCTGGAGGAAGTCGTTTATCGGTTTGACGTTGGGGAATATCATACCGGGAGTGAGGCCGCCGAAGAGCCCGACTTTCACCATGTGGGAGCGCTTGGGGGGGATCGGTTCGTCCTGTGCAAACCCCAGGGAAGCGCAAAGGGCCGCCACAGTCAGCATCAGTACCGTTGTTCTCATGCGGGACTCCTCTCGTGGGAAAAATGTCCCGCAAATGTACGCAAGAATCGACTCAGATTCAATCTGCCGATTTGGAGCAGCAGAAACTCGACCGATGCAGCCAGTCTGCGGGCTTGCATCTCGGCTCCCCGCTTCGCTTCTTGGTTCTGTCACAATCTCCTCTTCCTCACATGCGAACAATTCTTCTCTGCGCGTTGTTCATGTTCACCGCCGCCGGCTCACCGGGGCAGACCGATACTCCCCCGCCGGCCGCCGGCTTCCTCTTCCTGCCGGGGGGAACTCTTTTCCCCCCCCTCCGCGCGAACTACGAGGAACCACGGGTCGGCGTGAAAAAAGAAGCCGGGACATCACGCCTGAAACTCGATATCGGGAGCAGCATCGATTTCTTCGAGTACGGTTCCGATTCAACCGCGGGGAGGCTTCGCGCCGGCGCGGATTTCTTTACGTACGCGCTCACCACAAGCGCGGAAGGCCTGAGGCTCCAGGTGGATGCGGTCGACGGCTTCTTCGGAGGGCACATCGTGTATGCCCCGCCGGGAGAGGACGGCCGGCTTCTCATCCGTCTCCGCCTCCTGCATATCAGCGGTCACCTGATCGACGGGCACTGGGACCATATCACGATGCAGTGGAAGGACAATAAACTCCCGATCCCCTACACACGCGACTTCGGCGAGCTGACGGGACTCTTCACGTGGCGGGGGAGGATCGCCGATCTGAGCGCATACACGGGATTCAGCTATGCGACGCTTGTACGGCCGACCGACCTCGCACGCTGGGCCACGCTTCATGGTGTCGAACTCCACACAACGGGCCTTCTCGGACCGGCGGCGGGGAAGCCCTTCAGCCTGTATGCCGCGGACAACCTTGCCGTGACCGGCATCCCCGCCTGGTACGGAACGAACAACCTTGAGTTCGGCGTGAAGTTCGGAGAATGGAACGGGACGGGGATACGCTTCTACGGCAGCTACTATCACGGGCTGGAGGTGTTCAGCCAGTACTACTATGTGCGGACGGACCAGTGGGGGCTGGGGTTCGCATTCGACGCATGGTAGTTCCTCCGCCGGGCGCTAGGCCAGGCCGAGGTCCCCGGCGATGGACTGGAGCGCCGCGACGACGACGGCAATGTGCTCGTCCATGTTCACGCCGAGTTCCTCCACCCCCTTTGCAATCTCCTCCCTGCTCACCGCCCGCGCAAACGCCTTGTCCTTCAGCTTTTTCTTCACGGATGACGCCCCGAGGTCTGCGAGCTTGTTCGGCCGGACCATTGCGCAGGCGACGATGAATCCGCACAGCTCATCGCATGCAAAGAGCACCCTGGCAAGATCTGTATCGCGGGCCACGTTGGTGGCGGGGACATGGCCCAGTATCGCCGTTCTCATCACAAGGGGATATCCCTTCTCCTCCAGGATCGCGGAGCCTTTCGTGGGATGATCCGGATAGGCGGGAAACATCTCGTAATCAAAATCGTGAAGCAGGCCGGTCATCCCCCAAAGTTCCACATCCTCTCCCCTCTTCGCGGCATACGCCCTGAGCGCGGCTTCGACCGCCAGCGCGTGTTTGCGCAGGCTGTCGGTTTTTGTGTAATCATGCAGCAATGCAAGCGCGTCCTGTCGTTGCACGGCAATCCTCCTGGAGTAATGCGGGAATTCGATGCGGGAATTCTGGGGGCGGCCCGCTACGCGGTGTGAAGCGCGTGAAGATCCTCTTCGATCATCGCAATGAGATGGGGGATGTTCTTCACAACCTGGTCCGAGAGGCCGACCCCTTCGCCGAACTCCTTCCCCTCGATCCCGTACAGTATAATCCGGGGAGGGAGGATCTTGAGCTCTCTGGCCATGGC
>Ga0182021_10002382_pt1 | contig 21881 bp, 15 predicted proteins | sample 612E3MmetaG_FD_120493 | JGI IMG/M metagenome (GOLD analysis project Ga0182021, IMG submission 120493) | Permafrost microbial communities from Stordalen Mire, Sweden - 612E3M metaG (Illumina Assembly) | ecosystem: Environmental > Terrestrial > Soil > Wetlands > Permafrost | place: Sweden... | reverse complement strand
TTAATCCTTTATCATAAACCACGCCTATCAGGGCGATATTTTCTCTTTCTTTCTTTTGACTGATTCTAAGTATGGATGTTAAACTCTGCAGCTCTTGTCTTGAACGCAATATCTTCTCTAATTCTCTAAAACGTGAAATATACAAATTTACAAAATCATGAACAACCCACTTTCTCGCCTTAGAAGTATATGAAGAAACAATCTTTATTTTACTCTTTTCTAAGAATTGCTCTTTATTCTGTTGTGCATTTCTTTCTGCAATCTGCAATGACTCCTTAGAAGATACTTCTAAGGAAGATTCAGCCATAGCTGCTTCTTTTAATCCTGACTCTGTTAAGGGTGCAGACAACAATTTATCTAAAAAACCTCTTCTTTCAACAATATCTTTTTCATCGGAAGCTTTTATATATTCTATAAATTTATCATATAATCTGGTATTTCTGTGCTTCTCCTTCATCACTAATGCTCTTTCAAAATCATCTACCACCAATTGCTTGTTCTTATTGATAATATTAAGCGTATCTTTATTAAGCACTATAAATTTTGATTTAAGAGGGAGAGGAAGATTTTTTAGTTCACCGATTATATCAGGACTTATTAAAGTATCATTATCTATATAAAAATTTATTATTTGTTCTATATCCATCTTAATTCACGCCTTTATCCTGTCTTGAATTATCTGCTGCCTATCTATCGAACTATCCTGTATGCAAGGAATTTTCTAGTAAAGCTTTTATCTTTACATTTAAAGTGTCGTTTGTAACGACCGAAACTTCTCTTGTTCTGCCATATCTGCCTTTAGATATTACCTTTGCATTAATCATACCTAATAAATCAAACTCAGCAATAACATCACTAACTCTTCTCTGAGTTAATGGCCTTAAATTAACCTTTGAACATAATTCTTTATATAAAACATATATCTCACCTGTAAAAATAATATTTTTCTTTTTATCCTGATCATATAGCAACAAAATAGAATACAACACTAATTGAAATTGTTTAGGTTGAGTTATAATTATATCTAAAACCCTATCTTTCTCTATTTTTTCTTCTGCCTCATCTAATTCTTTTATGGTTATCTTTAAGATGCCTTTTCTCTCGGCTAATTCTACAGCTACACGCAATAATTCTAAAGCTCTTCGAGCATCGCCATGTTCTCTGGCAGCATACGCCGCGCACTTTGCAATTACTCCTTCTTCTAAAATATTTTCTTTTACAGCTTCTAAAGATCTTTTTTTTAAGATATCCTGTATCTGTAATGCATTATATGATGGAAAGACTAATTCTTCTTCTGATAATGAACTTTTTACTCTAGGATCCAAATTATCCGCAAACATTATATCATTACTTATTCCCACTATTGATAGTTGTGCATTTTTCAGTTCCGTATTTATTCTTGTCAGATTATATATTACTTCATCTCCTATTTTCTTGATTAATTGATCTATTTCGTCTAATATTAATACTACTACTTGTTTTTCAGAATCTAACGTCTTATAAAATATATTATATACTTCGTCAGTCGGAAGACCTGTAGGTGGTATTGTTTTACCAAAGAATCGAGTTATTTCAGCTATCAGTCTATATTCTGTATCCGCCACTTTTTTTAATTTACAATTAATAAAGATAAATCTTATAGGTATTATTTCCCTTGTAGCTATTGCCTGTATCTGTTTTACTGTTGTCTGTACTGTTAAAGTTTTACCTGATCCTGATTTACCATATATAAATAAGTTTGATGGTCTTTCTAATCTTAATGCTGGTGCTAAAATTTTTGCAATATAAGATATCTGCTCATCTCTATGTAATATTTCATCAGGATTATAGGAACTCTGTAATGCTGCTTTATTCTTAAATAGAGACTCTTTTTTAATAAATTTCTCCAAAAAATCTGAAACATCCAATTTAACACACCCCAACATACAAAAAATAATTATACTAATTAGCAATTATAATCGAAGTAATTCCAAAAGAAACAAAGGTTATATAAAGATTTCGCATATGAAACAACATTATTACAAAAGTATAGTTATACTTACTATGAGACCCCTTCATTTCATATGGAAAAATATTGTTAATTAAAAAATTTCTAGGAAATTTAAGCACAAAACTAATTTGAATTTAATCTCTATATAGTTATAAATATATTTATTATTATATATTTTGCGTTAATTATATTATATTATATATATTATATATATATTTTCTATATAGTAAATAATAATAATAATAATAATAAAAGAAAAATCGAATAATAAAGAATAAAAAGAGAGAAGAGAAAAAAAATAAGGATTCTAAAAATTATAGTTATTAAGGAAATTATGATCAAAATACAAGGATAATAAATATTATAGGATAGATATATCTATGTAATATAATAATATCTATATATTATGATAAGATTTAGAGAATATTATAAGATTTGTAGAATACAATAAGAGTAAACTGTAATTTATCTTACATTATAAATTTAATTTTTTTTTATTAAATTTAATTTTCTATATGCAATCGGGGTGTCTGACTTTCTATTTAGAACAAAGCAACATATAATATATATAGTTCTCACTTAATAATAACAACAAAAACAAAATCTTTATAAATAACACTTACTTCCTGATAGTAACACATAATTTGTGCTTATTTTATTAAAAATAAATAATTAATGAAAAGTATATCATCGGGGGTTAAAAATGATTGTTCAACAGGAACTATTGAAAAAAATTAAAGATTTTGGTCTAAACAGCTACGAAGCTAAGATATGGACCGCACTATTATCTAGGGGTATTTCAAGTGCTGGAGAACTATCAGATATTTCTAGTGTACCAAGATCAAGGACATATGATGTTCTGGAATCCCTTGAGAAAAAAGGATTTGTAATGATGAAATTGGGAAAGCCTATAAAATATATGGCAATATCGCCAACAGAAGTTATTGATTTAATAAAAAAGAAAATAAGACAAGAATCAGTGAGACAAGAAACTTCAATGGATGATTTAAGAAAATCTGATGTTTTGGAAGAGTTAACACAATTACATAACACAGGAATAGATACAGTAGAACCGACAGATTTAGTTGGAATGATAAAAGATAGAGATAACATATATGCTTATTTAGAGAATATGATTAAGAAAGCAGAAAAATCGATATGCATAATGACTTCTGCCGAAGGAATGATTAGAAAGATACAACACTTGGAAAAAACATTAAGAAAAGCCGCAGAAAAAGGTGTTGTCATTAAAATAATGGTTCCACATAATAAAGAAACAGAAAAATTAGAAAAAGAATTAAAAGGTATTGTGGAAGTAAAGAATCTTACTGATGTAAAATCTAGATTTATCTTGATAGATGATACTAAATTGTTATTCTTTATTACAAACGATAAACAAGTCCATCCAACATATGATGTGGCTGTATGGATTGAAACAAGTTTCTTTGCAGAATCAATAAGAGGATTCTTCGAAGTAATGTGGAAGAGAAAATAAATCTTTCATATTTTTTTATATTTAAATTAATTTTATTAAAAGAATATTAAATTAAGAGGACGAGATGGATATAAAGAGATCGATTAATAATTTGTTGAATTCATATATTACTTATATTAATGAGAAAGACAGTAAGCTTATTGCGCAACTAAACAAAACAGTATATAATTTTCAATCCTTTAAGTCAGATAAAGAAATTCCTTTAGGTAATGTTTATAGGCCAGTAAAAGGCAAAGCATACAACACCATTGAGGAAAAATTGTTGTTGACAAAAGACGGGTTTATAGAACAAACTATAAAAGTTCATAATGGAATTATAATAGAAAATTCGCGTAAATTGGTGCCTGAAGAAAAATATATTCAGATGGTAAAAAAATACGATCATCATAAAATAATGCGTAGAAAATAATTTTGTACTATGCTTTTATTGATAAAGAAATTTGCAGGGCCACTAACTCACCTCTTTTTCCTGAGTGGAACCGACATTCTTGGTTCTGCTCAGGTATTATATTTATAACTTATGATAAAGTTATTATACTACTCACGTCTGAAGACGTTGAAGAAGATAAAAATGACAAGACCATTAACTAAAGTAACGTATTGCGCGTTTGAGCGACCGACATACGAAAAAGAACTTAAGTATCAGATAGATTATACTGTGTTTTTTGGTGCAGGTACATCCATAACGCATACAGTAAAGGTTAGAGGAAGTTTACGTTCTATAGATAAAATAACTGATGAAAATCTTAAGCAATGGTCTGAATCTTTTGTTCAAAAGGATATTTTTAAGGAAAAAGATTATAAAACAATTTCTAAATCATTAATTCAGATAGGTAAAGAGTTGAACGCTCTTAGCGTCTTTATGAAAAAAAGTTATCATTTTACTAATGGCGGATGCTATCTTAATAATAGGGATAGTAGAGCATTAAAAACTTTTGAAGCTGAGATAATATCAAAAGCATATAACCACAAATAAAAGTAAAAAATAGAGGTCAACAACAATAATAACAGCAGCTGTAAGATAATTCATAACCATAATAAATGCTTCTAAATTACACACAAAATGTCATACGCCAACATATATAAAAATGTTAAATTGATAGGGACGTCTCATATAGCTAAAGAATCTATAGCAAAGATTACTGAAGAATTCTCGAGTTTCAACCCAGACATAGTCTGTGTCGAGTTAGATGCTAATCGTTTGCATTCTTTGACTTCTGATCAGAAACCAGATCGTTCAATCAGGGGTATAAAGCATTATGGTCTGCAAGGATACTTGTTTGCAGTAATAGGAGGATATATTCAAGAGAAATTGGGTAATGTTGTTGGTGTGAAACCTGGAAGCGATATGTTGACTGCAGTCAATCTGACAAGATCCAATCATAAGATATTGAATTTAGTGGATCAAGACATCAGTATAACTCTGAAAAGGTTTTCTAAAGCATTTACATGGAAAGAAAAATTCAGACTGGCTTGGGATGTAATAAGCGCACCATTCAAAAAGAGGATGCAGATTGATTTAAATAAGGTTCCTAAAGAAGAACTTATTGGCAAATTGATGAACGACCTTAAAAAGCGATATCCTAATCTATATACTGTGTTGATTGAGGAGCGTAATCAGGTCATGGCGAAGAATATTTATAGAATCATGTCAAAGAATGAGGATAAGAAAATACTTGTTATAATCGGGGCAGGGCATGAAAAAGAGCTATTGCAGTTGATCAAGTCAGAAGATTATAAAAGAGATAAAATCAGATAATATGTCTTCAAATATTATACTTTAATAAGAAAATCCAAAAGTTAATATAAAAGTCAAAATATAATAAAAATATAAAAAATAATCACCACCTTTATGCTATTATCTTCTTTAATACATTATAGGTACAGGTGTTGGTGTATTGTCTACTGTTGTAGGTAGCGTTATACTATTCAAACTTTCCAAGTTGTTATTTAGGTCATTAACTTTGACGTATTGTGCTGATATAGTATATAGACTATTATCTAAGTATAGACTTCTCATAACGCTTGCCGAGTTAAACCAATTATAATACTGTGTTTCGCTGCTCGAATGTTTGACTTTTCCTATCAATGTAAAACCCGTATCCGTTACTTTGAATACATACGCACCATTCCATGTACTTATCCTATAATCGTATGGTCCTGAAGGTATTTTTTCTACTACTTCAGTCACAGGTATTACTAAAATATTCTTAGTAGCACTATACAAAAAAGCTTTATGGTCGTATAAAATCGGGCTGTCTGTACCTTCTATACCTATAGTATATTTATCTATTTCTTTAGGATTGTTGAAGTCACTTATATCAAATAAGGACACTTTAACTCCTTTTGTAATCACTCCACCATATTGGTTTGTATCCGTCTCCTTTCCTACGCCTATTATGAGGCTCGCGTTTATAGGATGTAGATATGAACTATATCCGGGAATTTTTAGGTATCCTAGAACTTTAGGATTTGCAGGATTAGCTAAATCTATTACAAAGAAGGGGTCTATCTGTCTGAACGTCACCATGTACAGTTTATCGCCCATAAATCTTGTGCTATATATGGATTCATTCTGTGCAAGATTCTTCAATGATCCTATAATATTCATTCCGTCGTCCAGTACAAATACGTTATTATACTCTACTCTTCCTGCTTTGTTTAACCACATATCTGTTGTTGTAGCAACACGCAGATTATTGTTATATTCATCTAAAGAAAACTGATTCAATAGCCTTCCCTCTACTTCACCTTTAGACATGTAATCTATCTTTCCGTCCTTTATTGAAAGTTTTTGTATTATTGTCTTACTTTGGTCTATTGCTTTCTTTGCATCATACTCATTCAATGCATCCTCTATATTTGCAAACATCTTTTCATATGTGCTCTGCAAATTTCCATCGCTGTTTAATTCCGTATAAAATTTATTGAAAACTGTGGATATCTGGTTCCACTCTTCTTCTTTAGTCAGACCTTTATTCAATATATCTTGAACTTGTGTTTTTATATCTCCTTTCAATAATGGAACCACTACAGTAACAAATCTATCTCTATTATCGCTGTCTCTTGCTGTACATCTCCATCCCCAACACCAATAATTCTGTTTCTGATATGCTATATAGATATTATTTTCAGAAACCATCAGCGTGTTGCTGTATCCTAGCATCAAAGATTTAGCATCGACAACTGTGTTGTCGTCTATATTGATTGATGTTATTGTATTCATCTGATAATTTTGTTCTTGATTATCAAAGTAGTATATTTCAGGTCTTATGCTTGTTTTAGCATACGAAACCATTGGTCCGTCATAATGTTGCCAATCATATAGTCCTTCCTGCGTCACCACATAAACTATATTATTGATCATTCTTGAACTGTAATATGTTCCGCTTATCGTGAATTCTTCAACGAGTTTAGGTGAGTTTCTATTCGATACATCATATACGTATGCTTTGGTGTTTTGTTTTTGTGTCTCGTAAGGTGTTATGTCGTATTGAGATAGATAGAATGTCTTTTCGTAAGAATCTCTAAATACAATAACTTTATCCTTATTTAAGAATAATTCCTTAACACCATAATAATATCCGTTGTTGTCTGTTGTCAAATCCGTTTGCGAAATAATTTTACTATTGGCTCCGCTCGTTCCATCTATGATCACTAATTTATTATCTACAATCATATAGATATATTTATCATCATTTTTTACAAAATCTCCTTCATCAACGTTTTGTACTTGAACATTTGTTTGTGAGTGGTCTACTACGCTAGAACCTGCGCCTTCATTCACACTATTTACTTGAGGTGCACTTGTCGGAGCTATTGCTTTACTGTTTACTGCCAATGTATCATACATCATTCCACCACGAGAATTATCACTTGTAGCACTCTGCGATGCTAAGAATGTTTTTACTTCATCTATAGAATTGAAATGTTTTATATCTTGTGATGCCGTGAGGCCTGCAACACTGCCGTTAGTGTTAATGTTTTGTCCGATATTATTATTCTGTTGAGTCGTTCCTGGTGTAGTTCCAGGGGCAGTACTACACGCAGTTAAACCGACCAATGTAATTATTAATAATCCGATAAATATGCTGTTTTTCATCTTTTTTCCTCCTAAATCATATGATAAATCCACAGATAATCATACGATTAATAATAGTTATACTCTATGTCTATATAAAGATTAAGATAGGTGTGAATGAGATGGAAGTCATGGCGCCTTTTACAAAAAGGCGCGTCAAAAGTGATGGTTCGACTTCGTTGAAGCCATCGACTTCCAGAAAAGCGAAAGATTTATATTTAAAAATACGGGGAATATTCATATATGAGAAAAAAGTTGGTGTGGTTACGTGTATTGCTAGTTTTAGCTGCCATTATTGCTATTAATTCTTCAAGATTTGTTAGCGCATCAGGTACAAGTTACGATGTTTCTTGTACTACTAATCCCTATACTCTATCTAGAACTTCTGCCGGGCTTTTAGATTATCAAGATCCACCTTATAATAAAATTGCAGCCGTTGTCGGTCCGCAGTTAAATCCTTTTCTATATTATTCTATGACTTATGATACTACTTCTCCAGCTAAAATATTAGCATTTGAAGCAGCATTCAAAAGTATACCCCGTACTACTTGCTCGCAGAATCCTTATGGTTTTGATTATACTCGAGTATGGCATAATACCGAACTTCCTAGCGTTCTTACAGGAGGTTATGTTTATTCAACTGTCGATTTATATAATCTAACGTGGTTTCAACTTGTACACTCCAGTGTATCCTCATTTCAAGTTGGGCTCTCTGCTACATCTCCGCTTAATATACTTAAAGTATATGTGGTTCTTGGTCTTTATAATCTAACTAACTTTCCTTCGACGGCCAGCGATCCTAATCCGTATATTATTCCTGCTAATAGAATATTTTTTAATGCTTCTATTGGAATAGATAATGATGCATCAGATTATCCATCTGTTGATCCTTCCTCCCTCTTTTATTATACTCAAACTCTTTCTGCTGGACCTGGTTTATATTATCTTATTTCTGGGACAGGAGCAAATATTCCTGCAAGTTCTGGCACCAAATCTATGGCTAGTGGTTTAGAGATGGATTTTAATTCTGTTTTTGTATATTCAGCAACTCAAAACGGTGTGGTCAATTATGGTGCAGGAACATATAATGGTATCGAGGATCTTCGTAGTATCGATGATGCTGGAAATGGATTTCTCATTTCTAATAGGCCTTTAACACCTGCAGAAATAGTAAGTAATTTTAAAGGACAAGCAGAAAATCAGAAATGGCTTTGTAATCTTTCAGGAGGAGATTTTAAGGTAGGAGCAGGATGTTGTGGATATAATATTACAAACGGTGTAGATTCTAATGAAGGTAAAAAAGTAATAACTGCGAACGGTAATTATACTTGTCTAAGTAAGAAATGGTATAGGACAGATTTAGGAGGTGCATGTGAAGATGCTTCGTTATCACCAACAGCTATTGCTGCTTACAAGAATATTTATCCAAACATGGATGCATTTAAGATGTCAATAATTAAGGATGGAACAGATAATTGTTGTGGTGATGATGTTTTGGATTATGGTTTCATAGCAAGTGTACCAAAGCAAGGGTCTGGTAATATTTTTCAATATATGTGTTATAGCCCTGATCCGAATGCAAGTGATTACGTCTGGGAAAACGCCATAAGTCAAAGATATAAAATATTCACACTCAATAAATCTAATGTCGAAGTGGACACGGTCTCTAATTCTGAAGAATGGTTTTACTGTAACGCGGCAGGCAATGCAAAACTGGATGGCGGCAAAGCGATTAAAGAAGGTCAATCATTTTCAAATATATTTAATAATGGATTATATTCCTGCGCAACTTGGCTCACATCTTATTTTGGACGGCAAGAATATGTCTTTGATGATAACTGTGTGTGGTCATCTAATGGTATAACTGCTCTCAATAATTGCTGTCAAACTGCACCTCCTGTAAATAGTCTGTCTCAGTGTGGTAATCTATGTTATCTTGCAGGCAAATCAGCTCCTTCATCTATTGCTCAACTAAACACCCTATTAGCATCGCTCGGCGGTAATGTCGGCCCTGTAGCGCCAACAACAGGATATATTGATATGGATGCGTGCATTGCCGATCCTAGTTCCTGTTTAAAACAAGATGATTATAATCCAGGCAAAAGCTGCAATGCTCAAACAGTCAAACACGCACTTTGTAATGCTACTTCTTTTTGTAAAGGAGGAATATTTAGAAATACCAGTGAACCAATACAGAGTAATGAGATGCGATGTTGTTTTGGTGAAACTGCTTCGTGTGAGTCGCTGACTAAGGTTACGGACGCAGATTCGTGTCTACAGTATGGAAAATTATTTTCTGACAATGTTTATACTCATTGTAGTGTTTCTCTTGTTCCTCTGGAGGATGCGTCCGGCGCTTCTTGTTGTCTTGGAAATATAGTCGTCAATAAAGATTATATAGCTCAAAGCGGTGTTTTGAACACATCATTCATGTGCTTCAAAGAGCAAGATAATAATATTATCTCTCAGTGTTGTTATGATTCTGGCTGTAGAAATGATGAGTATTATCCTGGAGACTTATTATCCTACTATGGCCGCAGAGTATTAACAAAAGGAGCATCTATACATACTCTGAGTAACTTTGACAGAATTGAAGGAGATGCTAATAATGCTCTCATCAAGAATTCTGCTCTACAATTAATTTTACCTGATGGCAGCGGATTTTATTTTGTGGGATCGCAGGAATCACAGCATTTTCCAACATTTGATAATTTTAGCTATTTGGAATTCGATTTATTGACAGATGCTGATGATTTGGTCATATCACTGAATGGAGTCTATATGGGAGATATTTCTCTATTTTCAAATAACGGCGGAAGCGCTAAAATAATACATCATATCAGTCTGCCTCTTGCTGGTTTCAAAAAGACAGATGTTTTCAACAGATTAGATTTCAGCAGCGCTCATTATGCGAATAATCAGATTATAGTAGTATTAGATAACATAGCATTAGTGCCTACAACATATAATGTAAATACCAAACCATATTATTGTACTGGAGGATTCGAGGGATGGGTGGATGATTTGGACGCTTCTCCTACAGATACGCAATATTCGCAGTACGGTCCTCATATGCTTGCATGTACAGGCATAGCTTCATATGGATGGACAGGTACGCAATGTTGCGGTGATGATACTAAACCTCGTCCTGCTGCAGATTTCTTCAAGGCAGAATTCTTCAATGATACAATCGCAGGATGTTTTGCAGGTTCCAAGATTCGCAACAATCAAAGTGTCGCCGATGTAAGAGGGATTATAGAGTCAAGCAGACCTGATGCTGATGAATTAAAATCTTTCATGTACGCGGACTTATTATATCATAATAATACATTCAAAGGGTGTCAAGTGTCTTTATCTAAATATTCCAATGCATTTTTGTCTTATGGTATCCTTCCTACGTCTACACCTTTATTGCTTCCTAAAAATATGGTGTCTTCACAATGTACTGTTGTAGGAGCATATTATTGTATGAATGGTGCTTGGAGAAGACAGATAAACTTAGGTGGACAAAATAATGCTACTTTCCCTGGGCAAGAAATATTATTAAAAACTGCTCCACCAGGTATAGAACTATTAAAAGATGGATTTACAGTAAATTGAGAGATAAGTGAATAAGAGACACAAAGTAAATGTATAAGAAAAATAAATATAAGAGGAATAAATGAACATAGTATTATTGACGGCTTTCGGAGTATTCGGAGGAATTGTCAGATGTATTGTAGGATTATTTAAACACAAAGTTTTTACAGGCAAGGAAAAATTCAACAGTAAAAAATTTTGGTTCACGATAATATTATCAGGAGCAATAGGTGCATTCTGTGCATTATTGACTGTTGAGGATTATCGAATAATACTGCTCGCAGGATATGCTGGAACTGATTTGATACAAGGAGTTTATAGGATAGTAAGATGAAAAAAATAAATATTACTTTAACATTTTTTGGATTGATACTATTAGCATTATTTGTAATTCCTGTTTATGTTAGTGCAGATTATTGTTTAGGTAATCTTGACTGTTCAAAATTAAGTGTCACAACTAATCCTCCATGTCCATATCTACAAGCCCGTGGTTATTGTGTATGGAATACAGCAACAGCGACTTGTAGTCAAGGGACTACGAATAATGGTTGTTCGTTTTTTGATCACACTTCCAGCAGCAGTTGTGTTAGTTTCGGATGCACATGGGAACCTGGATGTAAAGTTGCTACGGATTGTATCAACAATCAATATTGTGACTTGACCGGTTCCTTGACAGGATATGGTACATGTAAATGTGCCTCTACTGTAGAAAAGTGCGGTAATAATATAGACGACAATTGCAACGGACAGATAGATGAAGGATGCGGTGTATGTACTCCTGGTGTCACTCAACCATGCGGTAGTTCTGTTGGTGAATGTTCTAAAGGAATACAGACGTGTGAAGCCGGTGCTTCTGGAGGCGTTTGGGGAGCATGCATAGGAGGAGCTACTCCTAAACCAGAAATTTGTGGCAATGGATTAGATGAAGATTGTGATGGTGTTAAAGATAATGGTTGTGTCTGTGGCGACGGCATTTGTCAGCCAGGAGAATCGATTACAAGCTGTTTTGTAGATTGCTCTAGCACTAAGGGATGGAATACGAGCGATACTACATGGTCGTTGACTTCGGAAGGATCTCTGATGACATCCGGTGCAGGTTTGAAGGGTGTGATTTATAGTGCTCCTTTAGATTTGAAAGCAGACACAAATTACACGTTATTTGCTATAGTCAATAACTCTGGAAGAATCATAAATATTACTTTAGACGGTACATGCACAAATAGTTCTATGCTTCAAGGCGATTGTTTTAAATTAAAGACGACAGAAGCGATAATTGTTTCTAATGATGAAACAAACGCATATGCTGTCACAATCAATATTCCTGCTAATGCTCAGATGACTAATAATATATATTTTAGGAATGTAAGATTGATGATAACTTCAGTTGAGAAGTCTGGTGCAATAAATTCTCGTGCCGTAATCTACAATATCTCTCTCAAAGAATCCACAAATCTACAATACTCAGGTCTACCGCCATACGGTCAGATGATGAGCGGCTGTTGTCCTCTAAGCTATTGTTGGGATGGAAGTTCTTGTGTGAATAGTAATTTGTGGATGGAGAATCCTGCATTCAGACCTTCGTGGAATAATGTCTTGACGAGCGATTTGTATAACGGACACGTGAACGCATCAGATCAATCACAAGCAACAGGATATAGATGTGTGATAGTTAACGATACAAGTCGTGAAGCGCAATGGGTTTTGAGTTATATCAAATATGATTGGAATTATTCCCAATCAGGATATTGTGCCAGACCGAACGATTGTTTTGTAAGTAAGGATTATCCTGCTCTAAACATCAATTATTCCAAAGGATGTGTACATGATGGAGATGTAGTATATGGCAATCATTATTGTCATCAAGGCGGATGGACAACAAAATCTTATATTGTAGCAACATTGTTGCAGAACATAAGTTCCGTTTTAGGATATTCTTATATACTGCAGTGTTATAGCGATGTTACATTAAACCTTAATTCATTACAAGTATTTGATAATCCGCTTTCATCATGCGTCATGGTCATGCAGAAATCTCCTACTGACGAACAAATAATAACAGGTGTGATATTAGATACTGCTGATAGGATAACTCCAAATGACTTTAGAATAATTCTTAATAACTTTCTGATAAATTTGAACATTACGTATGGTCTTACTAGCGGCATAAATGAGAATGTAGTCGTTCAATCATGTACTGCAGCCAATCCTACATTAATTGCGAATAGTAACTTTTCAACATGTATCGCCGCTAACCACTTATTCGTCTATTACGAAACCAATTACAAATATTTCTTGATATCGGATAGGCCGATTCCTGGTATAACTGCTCCTACTTTCTGGGAAAGGATAGTCACATTCTTTAGAGATTTATTCAAGAATAAGAAAGCAGGAAGCGGTATTCAGCCATACGACGTCATAAATTATACCACTGACTATGACAATATATACATCATGCGAAACAATACATTGAATGTCACAGCATTAGAAGAAGCAAAGTATGATGAGAGGAATCAATCTATGGTGAACATTCTCTATGTTAAGTATGTTGGTTCAAATAGTTCGACTAATCCTATAGATAGAGATATTTTATTCAATAAAGTGAATGACACGATGAGAGATGCAGGTCAAGATTTTGTTGTGATGATGAATTATACGAATGATTCTAACAGTCAGGAACTTATCCTGCGAACACAGAATAGGTCAGGATTGTGGCCTTATCTGACGACTATCTTGAGGAACAGACGTTAGGTTTTTTGTTTGTTTTTCTAAATTTTTTAAGTATAATATTATACTCTCATTTAATTATTTTTTGTTATGCTACTGCGCTCGTATAGTATTGGAATTTAGTTCTAAACCGAGTTAATAGTAGACTTATTAGCGATTTCATTGCTCGCTAGACAGTAGCACAACTGCATTTAAAGATACATTTTAAATTCATAAGATAACTTTTTAAACAGTATTTCTATCCTAAAATTATGTCTGATGAACATTCTTTATGGACTGAGAAATATAGGCCGGAAACATTTGCAGAGGTCAAGGGACAGAAAGATATAGTCAAAAGAATAAAAGCTTTTGTAGAAAGCAAGAATATGCCTCACGTCTTATTCGCAGGACCTGCAGGCATAGGAAAGACTACGCTTTCGCTTGTTATAGTCAAGCAATTGTATGGCGATTCATGGAGAGAAAATTTTCTGGAGTTGAATGCTTCGGATGAAAGAGGCATAGATGTTGTCAGAGTAAAAGTCAAGGAATTTGCCAGAACAAAAGCGATTGGTAACGTTCCATTCAAGATAATATATCTGGATGAATGCGATGCTTTGACAAGAGAAGCTCAGCAGGCACTGCGTAGGACGATGGAAAATTATACTCAGACATGTCGTTTTATCTTAAGCTGCAATTATTCTTCAAAGATTATCGAACCGATACAATCGAGATGTGCGGTGTTTAGATTCAAACCTTTAGACAAATCAGAATTATACGAAATCATAGAGAACATCTCTGAGAGAGAGAAATTAAAATTAGACGAGAAAGCAAAAGAAGCATTAGTCACCGTATCAGAAGGCGATTGCAGAAAATTAGAGAACATAATGCAAGCATGTGCAGTAATGAGTACAAAATTGACTGAAGAGATTGTGTTCGAAGTAGCATCTTATGCAAGACCAAAAGAAGTCCTCGATGTATTAGAGTTGACATTGAAGCAAGACTTTCCAAAAGCTAAATCAAAACTTTTAGATACTATGTTGAATTATGGTCAATCAGGAATAGATATAGTCAAGCAAGTACAGAAAGAGATATGGTTGCTAAAGATTGATGCACATAAGAAACTGGAAATGATAAAAGAATGTGGAGAAGCAGAGTTCAGGATGGTAGAAGGATCAGATGAGTATATTCAATTGGAATCTTTATTGGCTAAGTTTGTATTAATCAATTCTAAGTGATTGTCGCTGTAAGCGACCTTTTTTTGACGCGACTTTTTGTTAAAAAGGCGCAGGCTGTTTCACTTTACTATATACCCATTCATCGACAAGTTTTCCGGATTTAAGTGTACTCTTCCTTAATGTGCCTTCTAATTTGTAGCCCGCCTTTTCTAGTACATGCGCAGATTGAGGATTCCATGTAAACACTTTTGATTCAATCCTGTGTAATTCGAATCTTTTGAATGCATAAGTTGTTACAGCAATTAATGCTTCAGTAGCTATGCCTTTGCTCCAATACTCTTCTCCAAGCCAATAACCACCTACTGCAGAGTATTTATTATCCTTATCTAATGAAAATCCTATTCCACCGGCTATCTTTTTATCTATTGTTATCGCAAAATGCGTCTGTCTTTTTCTTCCTTTATTCGTCCTGACCCAATCTTTGGCACACTTCAATGTATATGGATTAGGAAAACTATCAACGAGATTTTTGGAAATCTTCGGATTATTTGCTATCTTTGCTAATTCTTCAACATCTTCAGGCTCCCAGGATCTAATCACTAATCGTTTAGTCTTAATTATCATGATAAGAAAATGATTATCGGATATTTAAATATTTGTGTTGATGAATTCAATAGCACCATTTTGCTGGTTTCGACAAAAAGGTATGATATTATTGTTAGAATTATATGTGCATTACCTTTTTCCTGACGTCAGGAAAAAGGTTGATTTACATACAAGGATAGATATACTTATCGTTTTGTTAGCGTCGACAAAATGTTCTTATCATTAGACTTTACTTATAAATTTCACGTGTGATTGTCCAGTGAGATGTTTTAAGAATTTTAAAAAAAGAAATAAAAAATAATTTAGGTTTTAACTGTACTTGCCTTCTGCAGTTCCAGCTTCTGTTAATAATTGGGTAGTGTCGACGTTAATATAGGCAAATGTTATGTCTGCGTGAAATTTATCGCCTACTTTTGCAGTAGTTCCTGCACCACATGTCCATCTCAATAAAAAGCTGTCTCCATTAGATATTTGCGTCGTATTTAATAACGCAGCTCCTTGATATGTTCCAGTCATAGTGTATGTGCCACAACCGATTACGCTTGCTGCAGGAGTCATTGTGGAAGTTAATGGAATTGTTATAGAACTTCCTTTATTGTTTCTAAATGCTACTTCAACATAATTTGTTGCTAAATTAACTTTTGCACTCGAATCTACGCTCTGAATCGGCGTTGGAAATGTTGTCTTGTCCGGAAGAAGTTTTGATGGACTTAAAACACCGAAATATGCTAATGCACCGATAGCGGCTAATACAACTACGATAGCCCAACCATAAGTCATCAAGAACTCCATGGCTGCTTGACCTTTTTTACTCATACTAATTCACCTCGTCTATATTTTAATAAACACACAATTATATAGTATACCTTTAACTATACTAATATATAAATGTTTCCTTTTTATGTTTATTTTAAGCACAGATATATTTTTGTAAACTGTGTTTTATTAACTTTATATGTCCTTTAATTATCCTTATTCTGTCGTCCATTCACAACATCTATTATGTTTTCTTTGGAAAAATCTCTCTTGCAATATCCGATTTTTCTCGATGTTTTATTTAATGGTTGCTCACTTTAAGGATGACAGAATAAATAGAGATAAGATGGTCATAATCTATCCTCTTTAAACACTATCTTTATATATCACCTTATTTCATTTAGGGATAAAAGTAGGTGGGTGAAGTTTAGTTGAATAGATATTCTAAAATTAAATCAAAAGGACAAGTGAGTATGGAATATTTGATAATTTTTGGAATAGCTTTTGCTATGACTCTTCCATTGGTTGTAATATATGCAAAGCAGACTGGAAACATGCAAGCAGACGTTACGCAGATGCAGTTATATAAGACTGCAAGCAAGATAAGTGATTATGCTGAACAAGTATATTATATGGGTGAGCCATCTCAAAGAACTCTCTACATAGATTTTCCTAAAGGGATAAACAGTGTAACGATAAATGGAAGTATGATCATATTTAATGTAACAACGACCGATCTTACATATACTGTTGTCGAAGAAACGGTAGCTAATTTGACTGGAGTTATAAAAACTTTCGAAGGACAGCACAGGATTATGTTTATAGCAGAGTCAGGTGTTGTAAATATTACAGATGAATGATTATAGAAGATATTACAGCTTATATTACAGATGAATACTTGCATACTCTTGTAGCATACTATTCAAAGATAAGATTTAGTTCAATATGAAGACGAATGCGCAGATTGCTATAGAATTTATGTTGTTGATAGCAATAGCTTTCGCCGTGGTAATTGTAATGTTGATAATACTTTTATCCATTTCTGAAAATAATAAAAAAACGGAAAGCTATTATAATATGGAAGATTTAGGGAGTTCATTGCAGCAAGAATTTCTTTTGGCAGCAGAATTAGAAGATGGCTACACAAGAAAAATCGACTTACCATTGACTTTGAACGGCTTGACATACACTGTGACTATAGGAAACGGTACGAATTCACATTATTATATGATGTTATCCTATACTGGAGGAGAAGTGGACTACCTGATTCCTCCTGTAAATGGTACGCTTATCTTAGGAGAGAATGTATTGGTGAAAGATAATGGCACCTTGAGAATTACTCATTGATAAATAAAAATATGCTGTGCTATATGCTGCATGATAAAAATAAACTAACTTATAAAAAATAACTCAAAGATTGCAATAAATAAAATGATATCAATCAAGAATTTTTCAAATAAAAAACGCGGGCAAGTATGGACTGTAGATTTCATAGGTGGCCTGCTGCTTTTTACCTTGGTCATATTAATAACTATCAAAGTGGCATTTACCATGGCTCCATCACAGGACAGTATTATTGTCTACAGAGATGCAGTACACTTATCTGATGCACTTTTATCTCAAGGATATCCTCTTAATTGGACTGATGAAGATGTTTTACTTCCAGGAATTGCAGAAAATAACAGAATAGACAATACTAAATTAGAAGAGATTAGCGAACTAAACTATTCGAATGTAAAAACATTGCTGCATGTCACAAGCGACTACATCTTTTTTATAAGAAACGATACGAACATAATAAATACTGGGCAGTGCGTTTACGGCTATGATGTTCCTGTAAATGCAAATTGCACTCCGATATTATCTGGTCTACATTATGATAATCTTGCCAAGGTCGATAGAATCGTCATATATAATTCCATAGTCGTGATAATGACTGTATATGCGTGGAATTAAGTGCTGATAGTATGTTATTAATATATAAACAAAATACGTAAACAAAATAAAATTCAAAATTTTTAATTAAAATTTTTAATATTTAAGTCAAAATGAAATCCAATACCCAAATGAAAGCACATAGTGCATTCAGATCGAACAGGAAGGCAGCGATATTTAATATATCGAATAAGAAAGCAATATTTTATGTAATGGATGCGTTGCTCGCGTCAATGCTATTAATAGGCGCGCTTTTGTTAATATATAAAACTTATTCTCCCGACGATGTAGAAGTGGATCAGCAGACATTCATTTCTCAGGACATCCTGACTGTCGTCGCTGAATTGCGTTTAAGCGAATTGAATAACTCTTTTGTGGCGCAAGAATTTGCATCAGGTAACATAACCGATATGAACAAGACTGTCCTCGACCAGATAGGCGAATACTGGGCTCTTAATGAGGTTGACAAGGCGCAATTGTTATTGCAGACCGTCATCAATGAATCTATTCCCTCAAATTATGGTGTAAGGACTACAATGGGAAATAACACCTTATTGTTGCAGAACTTGACAAAAAAAGTCAATTCTGTAGCCTCCAACAGGATGATATCAGGAATAGAGCAGGGAAGACCGATAGTCGGTTCATCAGGCGCCTCTTATCTAAAGAAAGTCAGAGACAAAAAAACATCATCATATGCATACTTCGGAGGATTTGTAGGTCAAGGAAATATAACTGTTGCCCTGGAAGATATACCTGCTGACGTAGGTTTAGGTGACGTTAAACAAATAACTATAGAACTTGATGTGATATCGCCTTTCCAATTATTCATCAATAAGAATTGGTGTGCAAATTTGACTCCTTCAGGGACAATGATGTATCCAAGTCAATGGGATATAAGCTATTGTAATGCTTCCATAAAACCAGGCATAAATAATTTTACATTGACTTTTATTGATGATGTAAACAACGCATTTGTCATGGGCGGAAATATCCGTGTAGAATATCAGACGGATGAATTAAAACAAGATATGTCTTTCACATCAAAAACATACAGCTTTCCAGAAATAAGAGGTATAGTCAATCTATACGACGGATTTTATGTCTCAGGAAATATTACAGGGATGACCATATATTTGCATTATCTTGCAGATCATAGTGTGACTGCTCTCAACAACACATTCTATTTAACTATAGGAAATGATACAGTATATATAGATAAAAATAGTACGATGGAGCAATTCATTACGTTAAATGATTCTACTTTACGGACAAAAATAAATTATTCTGTATTGAATGGAAGGACAATCCCTATACGAATGGGTTTTGAGAACCTTAGTTATGAATCACAACTTATAGGAAATTCAGAAGTGATGCTTGCGACTGATGTCAGCGGCAGTATGGATTATAGGATGGATGCAGATTCAACCGGACAAAACAGGAATTGTAACAATATAAATATAAATGCGAGCGATACATCAAGACTTAGTGTAGCGAAATGCAGCGACAAAAATTTTGCACAAAATGTACTGAATATCATAGGCAACAAACTGGGTTTAGTATCTTATTCAAGCTCTACAAACGCAGGGACTTTAACACCGACGACAAACCTTACAAAATTATTTTCAACAATAGGTAATGCCAGTCCAGAAACAGGATATGGTGCAGGAGGAAGCACTTGCATCTGTTGCGGAATAAATAGTGCGCGTGATGAATTGATAAAAGGTGCTGTACGAACAATTCTCTTCAATAAAAGTACGAGTTGGAAGTATAATACTAATAATTTTAAGGGCGAACCAACGAACGATGGTTCAAATAATTCATGGTACTCTTACAGTTATAATGATTCCGGATGGTCGTCTGGAAATGCAATCCTCGGGCATGCATACTCCGGAAATTCCGTAACTACTGAACTAGGATCAGGAAATTCATCCGGAAGTTTTTCTTATGTTAATCTATGGGAGAATGTTGGAGATGTAGCTGGTCCACCAAATGATTTTACTTCAGGAATAATAAATTCTACAGGAAACACATTCGGAATCGGAGGAGCTATCGACGGATGGGATTGGGTAGGAGGAACATCTGCTTATGGCGGTGATAGTGCTATAACATTTAATGGCGCTCACGGAGGACATCTTAATATGTCCTTTGGATCTGGAAATCCTGTAAGGAATAGATGTACAAATGCGGGTTCTACATATGATTGTTCAGGAGCTTTCGGAATAAATGTCAATATTACGCCTCAGATGTATGCATATATACAGAATAACGGTTCTGCATTCCTGTCATTTTATTATCAATGGGACCAGACAGGCAATCCTTTTGATTCTGCCGACCAGGTTTGGATAAAAGCAAGATTTACACGTCCAGGAGGAGCAGCATATTGGCTTGGTACAAACATAGACAGTACTCATACTGCTGGAGACAATACTCCAGAAATATATACTGTAGATAATCCTGATATGCGTTTTTCTGGAAATGCAAGAATTGATTTGACGAATATGATAAATGGTTCTGGAATGTATTATCTGGACTTAGGTGCAAAACTGAATGGCTCTTCTAGTTCTGACTGGGGAAATGCTTATTTTGACAATATCCAGATAGTCATGAGCAACAACACAGATCATTATTATTTCAGGAAACATTTTAATGTTACAAATATGAATAATGTTAAACGCGGCGTGCTAAATTTATTGTCTGATGATTATGCAAAAATATATCTTAACGGAAATCTTGTATTCGACGGCCAGGATAAATTGAATGGAACATACTGGGACAGAAGCGGAATATTTTTGACTCAGAAAGATTTCGAATTAGGCGACAATGTTATTGCCGTAGACTTGACAAATATGTTTGTAAACAATAGTGCGCGATTTGATTTGGAGCTTATCGGTATCAATAAATCTGAACAGGGTGCAATGCTCGTAATGACTGACGGTGTTGCGAACGTGGCTTGTGCAGAACAAGGAACAACAGGTGATCTTGATGGCGACGGCACAAATAACACTGAAAGTGATGATGCGATACAGGCCGCATGTGATGCAAGACAGAAATGGGGATTGCAAGTATTTGCGGTAGGATTCAGTTCAGGTTCTGACGAACCGACACTCCAAGGCATTGCACGTTGTGGTGAAGCCATATACGCGAAGAGCGATAATGTTTCTGCACTCGATGATTTCTACAATCAAGTCGTTTTAAATATTGTCTCTGCTACCGTGCAGAGTCAGACTGTTCTTGTTTCAGGAGGAAATCTTTCTGTTTCGAATCTCTATAAAGATTCCTATATTACATTCAATTATTCTTCTTCAATAAATGATACTGACATGAATGAGATTTCTGTTCAGATGCAGACTGCACAATTCAATAATTGCACTGCCGACGTCAATATCCCCTCAGGAGTGCGTGTCGTCGATGCTGTAGCGACATCTTATTCAGGGTCCCATTGGACGCGAAGTCTGATGATAAATTCTAATGAAGCATATAATTTGTCTGATTTTGATTCAAAATATATCCATCTTGGAGACCCGTATCTGATATTTGTCCCTCCTGAATATCTTGTCGGAG
>Ga0182021_10002381_pt1 | contig 21888 bp, 21 predicted proteins | sample 612E3MmetaG_FD_120493 | JGI IMG/M metagenome (GOLD analysis project Ga0182021, IMG submission 120493) | Permafrost microbial communities from Stordalen Mire, Sweden - 612E3M metaG (Illumina Assembly) | ecosystem: Environmental > Terrestrial > Soil > Wetlands > Permafrost | place: Sweden... | reverse complement strand
GTTGGAATATCCACTCGTTCTCCAGCTGAACGGCTGGGAAACCGAGGGTAACTGCCCTGTTCATGATGTCGGTCGTGATGTAGTCGACATACTCGCGCCTCAGTGTGTCCGGGTTCTTCTCAGCACCGGGTCTCGGCGCAAAGTTGATCTCTGGCACAACGAATCCCGCACCGGCCTTCATTCCGAGACCGTATGATACCGGGTATTTTGCGTCACCGAAGACGAGGTCGTCCGCGCTCTTCGTTTCCATCTTTGTGAATCTCTTTACTGCCATGTCTTTTCACCCCCCAAATTTAAGCCTTCCCCGATGTGATCTCGTCCCACTTCGAGCGTATCTTCTTCCAGTCCCAGCCTGCGATTGCCTTGTCGGCAAGGCCCGGGCCCTGAGCAGCTGCTACGGCGTACACACCGAGCGGATAGGACTCTACGTATGCCCTGTTGACTGCACCGCCGGCGCATATGAACGGGATCTCCATTCCGTGCTCGATCAGCCTCTCGGCGACCTTCGGGAATGCGGACATGGTGGTGGTCATGAGTGCGGTTCCAGTGACTAGGTCCGGCTTGACCTCGAGAACCGTCTTCACTACATCATCGACTGGCACATCACGGCCCATGTCGACGACACCGTATCCATGTGATCTTAGCATGACTGCGGCGATGTTCTTGCCGATGTCGTGCGGGTCTCCCTCAGCGACCATCATGACGACATTGCCCTTCATGACGCGCTCTCCCTTCATGCTCTTCTCAGCGAGCTTGATCCCCCTGTCGAATGCATCTGCAGCGACCATGACGTGCGGCAGGTAGTAGATACCCCGTCCGTACAGTTCGCTGACGACGTCCATTCCCTTCAGGAGTCCCTTCTCGATCAGTTCCTCGGGGCTAAACTTTGCCAAGGCTGCCTTTGTGTCTGCTTCGACGTCCTTGTACTTCATGAATACAACGTCTTCAGCGACTTTCTTCAGCAGCGGGTCCTTCGGTAGGATTTTAGCCGCGATGTCTTCTGGCTTTTCTTTAGCCTCTACGAGGATATCGTAGCGTCTAAAGACTAGGTCGTAGTTTACATTAGATATGTCTATCATTTCGACACCCCTAATAACTCCTCCAAACTGCAGTCCGGATCTCTCCGGGCTCGCAATCATGTAGTTGCGTTTTAGGGTATATTAACCTATTGTTTAGGTACTAAATATATATTTATTATATTAGTAATTGATTCTTATAATAATTCAATTCGGTGGTTGGTGGATAATCCATCCACCACATCTGGATAGTGACAATCTTATATCAATGATATAAATTGACAACGATTGTTGATTATGTTCTAATAAATTAATTATATAGTGGGTCTATATAAATAAATTAATAAATTATATTCAATTAATATATCGTCAAGTTAACGATTGAATTGTATCGGTCATAGGCCAGAGGAATCTTGAGGTGGAAATCATTGAGTTTAGGCATTTTTAGCTTGAAGAGAAAGAACTCAATGTTAACATACTATATTCGAGGTTGAATCGGGATGGGACAAAAGAGCTGGTATCATTCGAGATAATGGGACCGATTAATACACATGCAACGATAAAAAGAAATTTGAAGTTAAAAAAAGTATTGCTGGCTTCATGCTGGACGTCAGAATGAGATTGGTTTGGCCTTTGACGTCTATGAAAGTAACGGATGATGGAAGGGACTTTCCCCTTCGTCGCGTTGTTTACTAATCTCCCCGTGACATATGTTACTATAGAATTGTAAAGAGGAACATGTTAGCGAGAAAATTCCGATATATCGATGATTTCGCAGAATATTCTTTAATAGGTGTTCAAGGGTAGCAAATTATGGTGTTCGGGGTCGGTGACTCAACTTTCCTCCTAAGAAAAGTTTTTCGAATCCCCACTACATCGGTCCTGAACACCTCTTTTCCATTACATACGATCCTGGACCACGTTGACGTAAAACATTAAGCCGGAGCCGAATGATAGAGGGAAGAATGTCCGTCGAGAATGATATGTTGGCGATAGTGGTTCCCGATCGCCTCCTCAGGGAAAATGTCAACCAGGCGGCCGCAGACCTCATGGTTGCTGTGCGAGATGCGGCATCATCCTACCATATCCGTCTGGATGTTCGTCTGGTCGGCTCGGTCGCAAAGGATACCTATGTTGGCGAACCGGACATTGACGTGTTCATCCTGTTCCCTGAAGATACGCCTCGGGATATCCTGGAAAATGTCGGCCTTTCGATCGGCCGGAAGGTCGTAGGGGGCGAGGAGAGGTATGCCGAACATCCTTACATCCACGGAATCTTCCAAGGGTTCGAAGTAGACCTGGTGCCCTGTTACCTGTTGGCTGACGCCCTGCATATCAAATCCGCAGTGGACAGGACTCCTTTCCATACCAATTATATCCTATCCCATCTGAGACCGGAACAGCATGATCAGGTCCGGTTGTTGAAGCAATTCCTGAAAGGAGTGGGCATTTATGGGGCGGACGCTAAGGTTTGTGGATTCTCCGGATACCTAGCGGAGCTCCTGGTCTTGAAGTATGATGACTTCAAGGGCGTGATATCGGCGGGATCCGCCTGGACGTCTGGGATGGTGCTCACATTGGATGGTGAGAGCGACACGAGCTTCCGGTCTCCCCTGGTCTTCATCGACCCGGTCGATCGGAACCGGAACGTAGCCTCTGCCATGTCCGTTGACGCGTTCGCCACATTTGTCCAAGCATGCATAGAATACGGCAAAACGAAGGATCGTCGATTCTTTTTCCCCGACCAGGCCATCCTGTTCGACATGGATGAAATAGAGAAGCGCCTGGATAGATTGGGGACCAAGGTCGTGTTGGTCCGGGTCCCACGACCAGACTTGACCGACGACAATCTATATCCTCAGGTCCAGAGGACCGGGGATGGATATATCGGACTATTGGACAAATTTGAGTTCAAGGTCATTGACCATGCTTACCTTGTAGGAGATAGTATTTCCTTCGTCATGATGTTGGAGAACGACACATTGTCCGACTGCACCTTACATCTAGGCCCACCGGTTTGGGTCGGCAACTCCGAGAATTTCCTGAACCGATGGCAAAAAGAAGGCGCCAGTCGACCGTTCATCAAGGACGGACGATGGGTGGTGATGGCTGAGAGGGAGCACCCATATGCAGCAGACCTTCTCCGGGAACGTTACAGTGATGCAGCACTTGGCAGCGCGTTCAGAAAGATGATGTCTATCGAGGTGTTCGATCACTCGGCAACATTAGTTTCGGAATTCCAAGAGATCCTGAGCAAAATGTTGGACAAGAGATTTGCCTGGGAAAGATAAAAAATAAACCTGCCTTCACGACAGGAAGGGGGGATTCAGAAGCATGATCCAGGTCCCGAGGAACAGGAAGAAGAACATGGCGATGTTTCCCAGCCAGCCCTTCTTGTCGATCTCCGCGATGTTGATCTTGAACATCTGATAGAAGTATTTTAGCAGGACTATTCCGATGAGCAGAAGCACCAGCCCGATATAATTCGAAACCTGGCTGGAGAGTCCGGCCGCTATACCGAATATCAAACCCCAAAGGAAGGACAACATGGTGACCTTGGTTGCCCTGATGTCCTTCTCGAGAAAGTCCTTCTCGTCGAAACTCGGAGGAACGAACTCGTATTGAGGTTCTTTCTTTTCCTCCTCCTTTCTCTTCTTTTGGGCCATGGAAATCCCCTAATCACAAGCCGCTAATAATATGTTTGCCCGAACAGCAACTGGCCAATTGTCCCTGCGCATACTGCATCCAGCATGCTGGCCATCCGACATTTCAATGTATGATAACAATTGGAGCTTGACCTACCTCGGCTCATATTACATTCTTTGGAATCTTCCTGTAATGGTTCTGATATTATCATCATCCGTTACCTCTGGAATCCATGAAAGTGTCAAGTACTTTCGGACAACCCGTCATCACCCTTTTAAATAGGGGTGGCATTAGCAGAGGTAGGTGCATCAATGGCTGAGAAGAAGATAGAAGAGTTGCCTGGAGTTGGACCCGCAACTGCCGAAAAGCTGCGTGATGCCGGATATCAAGATCTTATGTCAATAGCAGTGGAGAACCCGAAGGTCCTCGCGGAGGTTTGCGAGATCGGAGAGGCGACCGCTGCGAAGATCATCGCCGCCGCGAAAGAAGCGGCCGACGTCGGTGGATTCGAGTCCGGGGACACACTACTAGAGAGAAGGAAGAACCTTAAAAGGCTGACCTCCTCGTCGAAAGCGTTCGATGAACTGCTTGGTGGGGGCCTCGAGTCCCAGGCAATTCATGAGTTCTTCGGTGAGTTCGGGAGCGGGAAGACCCAGATGATGTTCCAGCTTGCCGTGAACGCCACAATGCCGATCGATAAGGGCGGATTGGACGGAGATGTGGTAATCATCGATACCGAGAACACGTTCCGCCCGGAAAGGATAGTACAGATAGCAAATGCCCAGGGCGTGGACCCCATGGAGACGTTGCAGAAGATCCATGTGGCCAGGGCTTTCAACTCATCGCACCAGATGCTGCTGGTGGAGAAGGCCGCGGACATGGCTGTGAAAATCCCTATCAAACTGCTGATCGTCGATTCGCTGACCGCCCACTTCCGTTCCGAGTATGTCGGCAGGGGTACGTTGGCAGAGCGGCAGGGCCTGTTGAACAAGCACATGCATGACCTGCTCCGATTCGGTGACGTCAGCAATGCCGTGATCGCCGTGACCAATCAGGTCGCGGCCAAGCCGGATGCGTTCTTCGGGGACCCAACCAGACCGGTTGGAGGCCATATTGTCGGGCACGCTTCGACCTTCAGGGTGTACCTGAGGAAGAGCAAGGGCGGCAAGCGTATCGCCAGGCTCATCGATTCCCCGAACCTGCCTGAGGCAGAGTGTGTCATCACCGTCTCAGAAGAAGGTATAAGGGATTGATGCTTGACCGAAAGCATAAATGACCGATCCTAAAAACACCAAAATCTCTCCCTTCCTTTTTGAGCTGTCGGGGGAGCATCCTACCCTTCCATACGCCGAGGCATTGGCGTGTGTAGAGGCAGAATGCCAGGTGCACGACCTATTGAGTGTGGGACCCGGCTACGGGATCTTTCGGTTCGATCCCGACAATGCGCCGAACATCAAGAAACGGATCGCCCTCACACACCGTCTCGGCAGATACCTGGGGGCCTGCGATTATCCTGACCTCGAGGAATTTCTTTCCAGTTTAGAGCTGCCTGAAGGCAGCGTTTCAATACGGGCGAAAAAGGTCGAGAGATATCAGCCTGAGATCGATGTTCCCGCAATGGTCAGGAAATGCGGCGGGATCCTGACCAAAGGCAGGGTCGTGGACCTGGATAGGCCAGACATACCAATTCGTGTGCTCCTCTCCGACAGATTACACTTCTACATAGGTGACTTCGAGGTGGACCGGAAACAGTTCGATGTCAGGAAAGTTGGGGAGCGCCCCTTCTTTTCCCCCATCTCATTGCACCCTCGCTACGCCCGGACGCTTGTGAACCTCACCCGGGTCAGACCCGGTCAGACCATTTTGGACCCGTTCTGCGGTACCGGAGGCATACTTCTCGAGGCATCGATGATCGGCGCGAAAGTGCTCGGATCGGACATCGCAGAGGGCATGGTGGTGGGCTGTGTGGCAAACCTAAACCATTTCCATGCGCACTTCGAAAGGATCGATGTTTCTGATATCGGCGACATCGCCAGCGTGTTCGGAAAAGTCGACGCGGTAGCCACCGATCCCCCTTACGGACGTTCCGCCAGCCTGTGGAACGAAGGAAAATCCTCGCTCTATGGGAGGGCGATGGATGCTTTCGTGGACACGGTCAGATCGGGAGGAAGGGTTGGCGTGGTCTTCCCCGGACCGCTCGATCATCTCCGGGACGAGCTAGATCTGACAGAATCCCATATCCAGAGAGTACACCGTTCCCTTTCCCGGAATTACTTCTTTTTTACGCGGAAATAGTAACGGTCAAGTTCAGATGGTTCTGGAAACTCTGATCGCTCGAAGCATATACTGGCAGGGTCCGGGTTATCGGCAGTGCCGAATTCAATACCATAGCCTTCACGAGCACCGTGGAGTTGCCCTGATAAGGCAGCTCGTAGACCAACTGTGACGTACCGTTCCCGGTGATGGCATGGTCTGTGTATACGTAGGCGGCCAGCCCCTCCCATGCCTGTAGGTTCACCGTTATTGTCTCATTGGTGTTGCCGGTATTGTTGACCCAGATAAGGAAATCCGCCGAATGGCCGGGAGCGATGGTGGCATTGTCTGCCCCATTGATGTGCATGCTGAAACTGTAGTCGTTCGGCTCCAAATATATCGGGACCGGCACGAACGTTACCACCAATAATGCTATTCCGATGGCTCCTAGCACTGTCCGTTTGGCTCCGAGTTTGGACAGGTCGTCGAGTGGTGCCGGGTGCCTGAGCCCAAGGAAGAAGATCAGCACCGCGAAGAGAAGCCAACCGGAGTAGACCAGCAGACCCATCAGGAAGAGCGCCGCGACGGTGATGTAGCTGAGGAAACGCGAGTTGTCTCCGAGGAGACCCCGAGCAACGTGTCCGCCATCTAGCTGTCCGGCCGGCAGTAGGTTGATCGCGGTCACGAACAGACCCACCCAACCGGCGAACGCCAGCGGGTGCACGATGACGTTCCCCGAGATCGGAAAGAACGAGGACAGGAAATAGGAGAACAGCGAAGCCATGGTGCCGGCCAGCCCGCCGGTGCCCCCAGTGATGTAGTGGGGCGACTGCTGCGTCAGGATCATGCCAAAGATGAAGACCGGAATGGCGACGACCAGCCCGGCGATTGGACCAGATATACCGATGTCCACCAGCGCTTTGCGGTTCGGAATCGGGTCGCGTATGGAAATGAACGCCCCGAACGTTCCGAGGGGCGGAATGGAAGGTATGAAGAACGGCAATGATGACGCAACCCCGTGTCTTTTCGCAGCGACATAATGAGCTAGTTCGTGAATGCCCAGGATGGTCATCAGGGGGATGGCAAAGAACACGGCCCCCATGATAATTACGTCGAGGGTTAGGAAGTTGGTCGTGTTTATGTATGCGGCCCATAGGACCGCGCCGGCGAGAATGGTGGTCACGAAGGTGATGCAGAGCAGGATGACATTGGCCCACACCCCCATCCGGTTGCGCTCGCCCTTCCTTACAACGGTGATGGTGTATTCGCCGCCCGAGTGGGACAGGAACGGAATGAACTTTTTCTCGTTCATCTCCTTGCGCAGATTATTGAAGCTCGTCTCCATCGTCGCGGTGTCTGGACTGATGAAAATCTGTACGGACTGGGCGCTGACCTTGACGTCATAGATCGGAAAATACTTGCCGACCATCGCCCTTAGGAGTTCTATCTCCGCCGCCACGTCCGTGGGGACCATGAGCGCCCCTATCAAGAGTGCTCATATTAACATTTTCGTAGCAACAACTTATAAAAGCGGGACGTGTCTGGCCTAGGACATCATCTTTGTAATTTTTCTCCGCAGGATTCGCACTCACCATTGTCCTTGTTGCTGTACATCCCACAGGCCGGGCACCTAACCGTCTCAGAATCCTTCCTCATTATGAACTTGGTGCTACCGCACTTCTTGCATATACGTTCGCCCGAATCCGTGACATCACCGCATTTTATACATTCTCTCATGCACAGTGATTCTGACTAGATGGGATAAAAGAGTTCTCATTGGAATCTCGAAGGAAGTAGAGAAAAATGAAGGTCGCCACAGAGGTACTGCCAATACCGACCATGGATAAGCATTAATTAGCCCAATCCCAATCCTGCGCCGTGAACCGGATAGTCCAGTTGTTCCGAATGGGCAACTGCCTGATGGGCATCGTCGGGCTCCTGATGAGTGTGCTGATAGCCACAGGGACAACCATTTTCAACTACTGGACCGATATAGTTCCGGCAGCATTCGTGGTCTTCTTCTTCGTCGCCGCGGGCAATTCCCTGAACGATTACATGGACCGGGAGGTGGACAAGGTGGCGCATCCGGAACGCCCCATACCATCTGGGAGGCTTGCCCCGAACAGTGCCAGGACCATTGCGGTCTACTGCTTCGCTGCCGCGTTGATCGCGTCATTCTTCATCAGGATCGAAGCGACCCTGGTCGTTATCGTGGCGATGGCCTTGATGTTGGCCTACGAGCTGAGCACGAAGAAGAAAGGGTTCTCCGGCAACCTTACCATCGGTTTGCTGACCGGAATGCTCTTCGTCTTCGGAGGAGCGGTCGTCGGCATGATCGACAAGACGATCATCATCGCCCTGATGGCCGGCCTGGCGACGCTGGGCAGGGAGATCGTCAAGGACATCGAGGACATGGATGCCGATTTCGACCGGAACACGCTCCCGAAACGCATCGGAAAGCGGAACGCTGGTCTCGCCGGCAGCATAGCCTTCGTCGTGGCGGTCGCGCTCAGCCCAGTACCATACCTGACCAGCATGTTCGGGCAGGGGTACCTGTTGGTGGTCCTCGTGGCCGATGCAATATTTATATACTGTTCAATTGTTCATTTTCGAAATCCGACCAGGGGTCAGCGGTTCGCTAAATACGGCATGCTGGTCGCCCTTGTGGCCTTCCTAGTAGGAGGAATCCAATGAAAGTCATAGAGTATCTTCGGGAAAAGGTCAAGAACGGGGCACTGCACATGACGCTCATCGACCCGGCAAAGCAAGAGCCTGAGCTAGCCGGTGAGATCGCCGCCTCCGCTGACCGGTTCGGCACCGACGCCATCATGGTCGGAGGTTCCACTGGCATCACCCAGGAAAACCTGGACGCGACCATTCTAGCGATCAAGAAAAGCACCAAACTGCCGGTGATCTACTTTCCCAGCGGGGCTCACGCCATATCCCCGTACAGCGACGCCATCTACTTCATGAGCATGCTGAACAGCCGCAACGTGAAGATGATCATCGGTGAACAGGTCGCGGGTTCGCGGATCGTAAAGAAGCTCGGGCTCGAGCCTGTATCCATGGGTTACATCATCATCGAACCAGGGATGAAGGTAGGCGAGGTCGGCCAGGCTGATGCGATCAAGCGGGACGACCCCAAGACCGCGGTCGCATATGCCCTGGCAGCGGAATATATGGGCATGCAACTGGTCTATCTGGAGGCAGGGAGCGGAGCCCCTTCGCCGGTTCCCAGCGAGATCATCTGCGAGGTCAGGAAGAACATAACCGTTCCGTTGATCGTCGGAGGCGGGATCAGGGAACCGGAACAGGCGGCCATGGTCCGGAAGGCGGGCGCCAACATCATAGTGACCGGCACGATCGTCGAGAACGGCGACTACCATATCAAGCTGAAGGCCATAATCCAGGCGGTCAAGGGCTGACCTGGGCGAACTGTTTTCTTATTAGAAAGCTTGACGTCCATAGATCTCTTTCCGTCCCTTCTTCAATTCCATCGGTCTTGGCTTCAGACATGAATGCATCCCCGCCGGGCAATCGTACTGGCGATGTAATAAAACATTTTCAGGAACCATAGGGGAAAGGCTTTCAGACCATTCTCAGGAGCATCTCGTGTATCCGAGCGTCATCGGAAAGCTCGGGGTGGAACGACAGCGCTAAAAGGTTCTCCTGCCTCGCCATAACGATACAAGATGAGTGCATGGCGAGCGGTTCGCACGTTCCCCAGACCTTGGTTATCAGCGGTGCCCGTATGAACACCGCCGGGAAAGGAGTGTCGAGCCCTTTGATGTTCAGCATGTCCTCGAACGATTCGCGCTGCCTGCCGAAGGCGTTGCGGTCGACCGCCATGTCCATGAGCTTGAGCAGTTCGGTCTCGGTCTTCTCCACCTGGTCGTCCCCTTCCTTGGAGAGCAGGACGCACCCAGCACAAGTCCCCATGACCGGCAGCCCGTCGTTCGCTAGATCGATGATCCGGTCGAACAGGTCGAAACGGCGCAGGAGCTTCGAGATGGTAGTGCTCTCGCCGCCGGGAATGACCAGGCAGGAGACCCCTTCCAGGTCCTTGGTCTTCCGCACGGTGACCGCTTCACCTTTGAGACCGAGGTTGACCATTGCCACCTTCAGTGCCGCCACGTGCTCTGGGGCCGCCCCTTGGACCGATATCACTCCGGCTTTCATGTCCTTCCTGCGATTAGTGATGTCCTAATTAATCCTTGGCAAACAATAGTAAACATTGCCGTTTCAATGATCGTACTGCGCCCGGTTGTCCACCAAGGTGCGCTTTGTAGGGATGAACTCGGGCCTGACCGCTACCACGTTTATCACCAGCGGCTCCATCAGATCGTTCTCCATGCTCGATTGGACCTCGGGGATCGCCATGATCTTCTCCTGCAGCTGTCTTCCGGCGGCCTCCAGGTCGCCATTGAACTCGACGGTCACTGTGAGCCGGTCACGGTAGGTGGGCCGGTCGATGACCACCTGGTGCGAGATGACGCCGTGCACCGAGCCGATCGCCTCGTCGAAAAGGTAAGGGTACACCTTTTCCCCGAAGCCGAACTTGGTGGTGTAATCGCTCCTGCCCTTCGGTTTGCCGATCTTGCCCACCGTCCTGAAGCCGCAACCGCAGGGAGGCGAGATGTAACTGCTCAGGTCGAAGGACCGGTACCGGAGCAGCGGGCTTCCGCTCATATTCAGGCTGGTCCAGACCAGCTCACCATCCTTCCGGTCCGGCAATTGCTCCCCCGTCACCGGATCGATGCATTCGACCAGGTAGTCGGCCTCGTCCACGTGGATGCCGTCCTGGACGATGCACTCGATGGCGGTGGCCAGTCCCATCTCGGTCATTCCGTACTGGGTCAGGGCCTTGCACCCCCAGGCCGACTCCAGCTCCTCCCTCATGGCCTCGGAGAGCGGTTCCGACGAGCAGATGATCGCCTTGATGCCCAATGAACGGAGGTCATACTTGTCCCGGGCCAGCATGGTGATCCGGTAGATGAACGAGGTCAGCCCGATCATCATCCGGGTCTCGTTCTTGCGCATCATCTCGACCTGCACGTCGATGTCGATGGAACTGCATACGATCGCATTCAGTCCGGCGACCTTGCAGGCACCCTCCAGCATCAGGCTGGGGTCCCAGGCAGTGACCGCCGGGAACATGATCTGGAGAGTCTCATTGTCCCTCAGCCCGACAGTTTTCAGCGCTGCCGATATCGCGTCGACGATGTTGAGAACATCGCTCTGGGTGTAGAAGAGCCGCTTCTTCAGCCCTGAGGTGCCAGATGTGGAGAATGCGCGCATCACCTTCGATTGGGAGACGCAAAGGAAATGGAACGGTTCCTCGGCCAAGGAGGCCGGTTCGGTGAGCGGGAACTTGATCAGGTCCTCGAACTCCAGGAACGATTCCGGTACCAACTTATTGTCTGCCATCAGTTTGTGGTAGTAAACGCTGTTCTCGTCCACGTAGCGCATCAGCTTACGGAACTTGAACATCTGGTATTGTCGGAGGTCGGCCCGGCTCACCTCGGTCAGGGACGAGCGGCCTAGAACCCGGCGGAACTCCTTCTCGTCCTTCACCGTCTGGCGGACCTTCATGTGGATCCATTCCTCCAGAGGGTTCTCTGTCTCGGAATCGATGTTCCTTGATGTCAGCTTTCGCCGGGCCATCGTGATCATCAGGGATCTTAAGGGATTCACGCACCCCAATCGCTCTGCGTCCGATAATCCTTTCCTGAGGACACCCTTCCTTTCGTGTCAAGTTTTTTAGCCCAGACGATGATAGATGGAGCATGTCGGACCGGTCTTGGAAGGATGTCTCGGATCAGATAAGGGCGGCAATAAATATGGGCACCAGCCCGGTCGCGATCACGCTCCTTAAGGATGCGGGGGGACTGCTCGATCTTCCGACCGTGACAATGGTGTCGAACACCGCTCTGTGCCACATGATCACCCGGGCGAAGTACCACCGGGAGGACGGAATCCTGGGAACTTCCGCCCAGGGGATGAAATGCATCTGGGCTGACGCCGCTTTGGGCATGATGCGCACACCTCAAAGGTTGGCGGACGGTCAGCTAAACCGGGACTATGTTAAAGATAAGGCGGCAGGCAAGAGGCTCCAGGACTCAATGTTCATGCTGGGAGATGATGGTGCCAGATTCGGTTCTGTGGTGGTCGCACCACTGGACCTTACCCCGGTCGAGCCGAGCGCCATCGTCATGTACGTGAGCCCGGCCCAGGCGCTGAGATTGATCATCGCTTTCGCCTACGAGAAAGGAGAACCGGTGATCACTGAGATGACCGGACAAGCCTCGGTCTGTTGCGCCATCGCCAAGGTCGTCGACCGGGGCCAGGTGGTGGTAGACCTACCTTGTATCGGTGACCGTGCGTTCGGTCTGGCCGGTGAGAACGATGTGATCGTGGCCTTCCCGCCCTCCAGGACCGATCAGCTTCTCGAGGGGCTGAAGGAGACGGAACGTTCTGCCTCCTACCCGTTCAAGCCTTTTATGCGCTGGCCTGTCCTTTTCCCTCCGGAGATGGAACCTCGGCGCCCCGAGGTCGAATGAACAAATGGATACAGATTTTACTAGACCTTAAATACGGGAAATCCGCTTCATCAAAGAGAGGATTTTAATGGTATTGACTCCGGAAATGGCCCGCAGGGGAATTACGCCGCAGTTATTGAGGACGACGAAGCAGATAACTTGCCCCCGATGCGGCAAAAGCTTCAGCCTTTTCCAATCCCGAGCCATCGCCTGCGTGGGTTGCCCTAAGTCGGGCACCAACTGCAATTATGCCCGCTGTATACACTGCGATGTCGAGTTCCCACTGACCTCCGAACCGAACTGGGTGGCTAACCGTGTAGGAGAGAAGAACCTCTCCAATTACATGAACAACATAGTGAACACCTACAATACCAGTGTGGGCAAGACCAGGCACCGCTGAACCAGTTTTTCTATAAGAGAGAACGGCTTCCTTGATTAGCCGTCCTTTTTTCTATCTTTCACTTTGAGGATACTGGTTTCCTTCTCATAGCACCTTCACCTAAAGATCTAATAATGGACCGACCACTCCCAGACCGAGCATTCTCCATTTGTTCTCGACAACTCCGTTTCGTGCCTCGAAGATACCGTCGCCATTCTCCTGGCATCGCAATATAGGAATGATAAAAATTCGACAATGTCCGGATTAATTGATCCGGACAATGGAAATCCTCTTAAGGTTTGTTGGCGAACTTCGACCACATCTCGTGCCGGTAGAGCGTCCTACCGTCCCCGCCATTGATGTTGAACAGGCAGAATGGGATCAGCTTGCCATCCGGTGTCACCGTGTGTATGCAGCAGTTGCAAAGCCGTTCCGTCTCCACGTTCCAGGCATCCTGGAAAGCCATCGTTGATACGGTCAGGTAGTTCGTCTTGGCCCGGTCCAGGAAGGTGCCCCAGGAATTTTCTTCTTTCGTCTCCGTCTCATCGACCAGCCCCTCCTCGATGAAGCGCCACAGGTCCGATATCTCCTTCCGCGTCTTGGTGGCGATGGTCTTTGTCTCACGTGGGGGACCTAGCGCCCGGCTGGTCAACGGGAACAGCGTTCCGTCCTCGAGGACCACCGACATGGACTTGGCGTCACAGTGGATGTTCGAACAGGAGGTGGGGACGAAGCAATCCGCCCTCAGTTCGCCCTTGGTCTGCTTTTCGATGGCCATCAGCAGGTCCGGGATGGTCACCCGGTCGACGTCACCTGGCTTGATCGGGTATCGGCCGAAATAGCTGATCGGCTGGAAATGGATGCCTTTCACGGTCGGCACGTTCTTCTTGGCGAAATTGATCACATCCCCGATCTGGTTGATGTTGATGTTCGGCGAGACGACGCACACCAGCGTCACCCCCATTCCGACCTTGGCACAGTTCTCAATGGTCTTCAGTTTGGACTCCAAGAGGTCCTTCCCGCAGGTGGCCATGTACACGTCTGAGGTGAGACCGTCGAACGAGAAGTACAACGAGTCCACACCGGCCGCCTTCACTTCCTTGAGGAATTCCAGGTCCTGGGCGAAACGGACGCCGTTGGTGTTCACTTCGATGTGATCTATGCCCATGCTCTTACCCAGGCGCACGATCTCCGGCAGGTCATCCCGGATCGTCGGCTCTCCGCCACTGATCTGGACGCAGATCGGATGGTCGACATAGTCGAGCATCGTCTGGTACATGCCCTTGATGACCTCCATCGAGGGATGGAACTTGTATCGTTCATTGGCACTGGCAAAACAAATGGGACACTTCAGGTTACAGCCATTGGTGATCTCCATGACCACGAGGCAGGTGTGCTGGTGATGGTCAGGACACAGTCCACAGCCTTCCGGACATTTCCCGGTGGTCTGGACCGCAAGCTTGGCCGGTTTGGACTGCACGCAGGCGTACCTGACCAGGTCTTTATAGTCCTGGACACCGCGCCAGATGATGGTCCTGAACTTGCCATGCTCCGGGCACTCCTTGTCCAGGTAGATGACGTCGTTCTCCGCCACCTTAACCGCGGGTATGGTCTTGAGACATTCCGGGCACAGGCTCAGGGTCTCCCCGATCTTTTCGCTCATCAGATGCACCAGCTACTCCGGGCCTCGGAATGGCGTGCGGGCTTTTTTAGTTTTGCAGGAAGTGCCTCAAATTAACCGAATGAAGAACTGGATATGGCGATGCCCAAATGATTGTAGAAAAAAAAGAATTTTCTTGGCCGTTCTTCGCGGCCAATTTGGGTTTGGTTTAAGCGCGCTTCTTCTCGAACAGGCCTTCAGCCGCGGCGAGGGTCTTGATGGCGAGGTATTCCTCGACCATGGCGGTCTTGCACTTCGGGCAGACCAGGGCCGGACCCGACCGGTTGACGGTCATGTAGGTGATGTTCACTTGCCCTTGATGGACCGGCTCATTGCAGTGGGCGCAAACCCATTCGGATTTGTCGCCGATGCTCTGCACATCGCCCATTACCATCCTGTGCGAGTATGCCGTCTTGACGGTGGCGGTCTTCTTCAAGATCCCGCTCTCCATCTCGTAGTCGGCATAGACGGTAACGTCCCCGATCCTCTTCTTTGCGAGGTTGTCCTTACCTTTTGTGAACTTCACTCCAGAGGATTCAGCGGTCTTTATGACATCCTCGACGTCCGCCGCCTTGATTCCCCTCTTGCCCAGCACTTCCTTGATTGCATCAGTTTTGACTTCCATTTTTGTCACCTCACCATGTTCCGTAGGTACCGAAGTCCTGGGCTGCCTTCACCAGCGCTCTCAAGTTACCGGGTATCGTGTACGGGGGCGTCTCGCAAGAGGTACCTAGTATGTATCCCTTCTTGGAGTCACGGCCCGCCAATAACTGTTCCTTTCCAGCATCATATACAACCTTCGGGTTCGGGTTGATCATGAGCTTGGTATCGACAGAGCCCATGCAGGTCGAAACGCTTTCGAACTCGGCTTTCAGCTTGGCAGATGGGAACGCGTTCCTTCCATCGTAACCGATGTGGGTAACGGTGAACGGGGACCAGACAACTGACTCTTTAAAGAGCTTGTAATCGGTCACGTGGTTACCACAAAGGTGATAGAACACTTGTGGTCCGGCTCCGCGCCTGAATGCCCCGTCGACGAACATCTTCATGTTATCGAAGGAGTACTTCTTGACCGCTTCATCCGAGAAGATATCGTTATTGCCCAATACGGACCCAACGATCAGCATGGCCATTCCATAGGTGTCGGCCAGTCCCTCTGCTCCGTTGATCGCGGTCTGGGTGTATTTCTTGACCAGCTTCATGGCCGCTTCCTCTTCGGTGAACGTCCACATGATGAAGTTCTCTACACCAACCAGTTCTGCGGCCGCTCCCACCAGGTCGAAACCATATGAGATCGGTACCAGGGTCTGAGGCAGGTTCTTCTGAACATAGCCATAGATCCTCTTGAACATTGGTTGGGTCCAGCCCTTCTCCAGCTCGGCCTTGTCCGGGACATGTATCTTATCGATGTCGCCAGGTTCCGAGTAGATTGGCCCCTTGGAGATTGGTGGCAGCGTGTCCTTGTACTCAAGAGTGAGGCCAAGTTCGGTCACCCACGGCAGAGAGAAGAACCAGTGCGTGACTGGCAACAGGTCAAACATCTCATTCGCGTAACCGACGCAGTGTATTCCTAGTTCTGGCTTTTCGTAGAAGTCCCTAATCGTATAACCGCAGGATACTGCAGCGTTCGACAAAATGATTGCGTCTACATCTATCCTGTCGTGCGGTTTATCGACGAAGGGGCTTGCGAATCTCTTTGTGGCGTTTGCCGCCCAATTCATGTTCCATGGTGGAAATAGCTCTTCATAGCCCATTGAAATCCCCGTGCCTTGTAACAGCAATTGAGAATATATAATGATTATCGTGTTTTTCCGGAACAATGTTCCAAAAATGGGCATATATACCTGTTAATATTGAACAATGTTACTATAATATCATAAAAAATGTTATTATGTTTCATTTAGATGAAAAAACGTTACACCAGAAACCATTAAAATTATTTTGAATAAACAATTGAATAGGTTTTTGACCATGCGTCAAATATGAGTCTTAAAAGAATCAATCATCACATTGCTCCACTTCGGTCTTTACAATTGTCCTATTGAAGAAACGCTTGAGCAGGACACATAGAGCGAATATGACCACGCTGATCAAGACGATCGCTCCGCCAGCCGCTACATCATAGAAGAACGAAATGAGCAACCCGTCGATCACCGCGACTATACTGAAGACGACCCCGCCGACCATCGTGCCCTTGAAGGACCGAGATAGCTGCATGGACGACGCTGCCGGTATTATGATCAATGAGGAGACAAGGAGGGACCCAACGATCTTGATCGAGATGACCACTGTCAGCGCTACCACGATGTTGAACACCAGGTCCATGTACGATACCGGCACCCCCGCTAGCCTCGCACCCTGCTCATCGAAGGTCATATGCAGCAGCTCCTTGTAGAACACCAGGGCGAACCCGAGGACCACCGATGCCAGGACTAGGACGAATATCAGATCGTCCTGCGAGACGGTGAGGATGGAGCCAAAGAGGTAGCCGAAAAGATCGACATTGAACCCTCCGGCCATACTAGCGAGTACGGCACCTAGTGCCAGACCCAGGGAGAACAGTATACCGATCGCTGTTTCCGAATACACTATCTTCCTTCTCTGCAGGAGCGATATGGCGATCGTACCGAACAGGGCAAAGACCAGTGCCATGTACAGTGGATATATGGAGAAGAAAAGGCCGGCGGCGATACCGCCGAAGGCCAGATGGGCCACACCCTCGCCGATGAGCGATTGCCGCCTAAGGACGATGAAGACGCCTAGCACGGAGCATAGAACGGCTGCGCAGACACCTCCGATGAGCGCTCTCTGAAAGAATCCCTGGCTCAGCATCCAGGTGATGTCGTTGAAGTTCAACATCTTTAAGCCCCCTTGATCTGGATCGGATGGTCGATATCGCAATCGTGGTGGTCGTGGTGGAACATGAACGTGAAGTGCGGACCATAGGCCTGACGCAGCACCGTGGTCGGGTCTTCACCTTCCACGATGTTCTCGAAGTACACCTTCCTATTTACGACCGCCAGCTTGTTCGCCTGGCACAGTACGCCTGATAGGTCATGGGAGACGGTGAGCAGGGTGATGTCCCTCTCCTTGCGTAGGTCCCGGATCATCCGAACGAATTTGTCCTGGATGCAGACGTCCAGGCCGGTCGTCGCCTCGTCCAGCACCAGCAGGTCCGGTCCCTTGACCAGTGCCTTGGCGATGAATATACGCTGCTTCTGGCCTCCGGACAATTGGGAGATCTTTCGCTTCTTATATGGTTCCAGACCGACCAGCTGGATGGCATCCTGCACGGCCTTCTTGTCGTCCTTCGTGAGCCTATGTCCGAGCCTGCTCCTCCGAATGCAGCCGAGGGAGACTATCTCCTCCACCGTCGCTGGAAAGATCGGGTCGAACTGGATGGCGGACTGCGCCACATACCCGATGCGCTCGAACGACTTGAAGTCGTGAACGTCCTGTCCGAAAAGCGAGATGGTGCCATGAGTGACCGGGATGTTGCCCAATATTGCGTTCAGAAGGGTCGTCTTGCCGCCGCCATTGGGACCGACGATACCGACCACGTCACCTTTCTCCACTTTCATCGTGACGTCTTCAAGGACTACGTTGCTGCCATACTTCACCGAGACGTGCTCGACATCTACAATGCTGTCGGTCAAACGATCACCTTCATGACGTGACCTCCAACCCGATGCGCAGCGCTGAGAGGTTCGCGTACATTATCTGGAAATAGTCCATCTGGGCATGCGCCCCGCTTCTTCCATGGAGGGCGTCCAGGGTGAGCACTTGGCAATGTGTCGCATCGGCTATGGTCTGAACGACGGCGTCGTTGTAGATCGGCTCGGCGAACACGTAATGCAATCCCATTGTCTGTACGTCCTGCACCAGATCGGCCACGTCCCTGGCGCTTGGCTGTGCATCGGCGCTGATGCCGACCGCCCCATGGTCCACCAGTCCATATCTTTGGGCCAGATAGTTGAATCCCTCGTGAGTGGTGATGAAATCGTCCTTGGTCCGGTTCTGCAGACCTATGATATAATCCTGGTTCAGTTTGTCCAGCCTGTTGTTCAGATCTGCAGCGTTGGCCTGGTAGAAGGTGGCATTGCCTGGATCCCTTGATTCCAGGGCCACGGCGATGTTGTTAACTTGTATCTTGGCGTCGATGGGGTCCATCCAGAAGTGCGGATCTTCCTGTCCGGACTGGTTGACCCCCACGCTGGTGTCGACAATGGTTGCCCCGGCCTTCAGATTAGGTAGGAACGAGCTGATCCAGGGCTCGAAACCACCGCCGTTATAGACCAATACGTCGGCGTTGTGCACCTTGAAAATATCACTCGCCTTTGGCTCCCATGAATGCGGTTCCGCATTATCGGGAATGAGCTGGAGTATATCGATGCGGTCCTTGCCGATCTGTTCAGTAAAATAGGCCAAAGGATAGAAGCTCGCCACTACCTCCAATTTCCCATTGTTGGTGAATCCGGCAGTGGTGGAGAACAAAACGAACGAACCACCTAGCACCAATATTGATGCCAAGGTTATGGCGACCACTCCGCGATATTCTTCCGGTATGCCCATGTCTCTCTGTGGATGCGATAGTTATTATTAAATATGAACTTTCCTATTAACAATGTCGTAATCAGGTTATATAATGTTAACAAACCTGATCGGTTGATGATCGTATGGTCGTTATCAGTATCTCTCTCAACGAACAGAACGTGAAGGATCTCGATGCAATCCAAAAGGAGCTCGGTTTCTCCGGCCGCTCAGAGGCGGTGAGGACGGCGTTGAGGATGCTCGTGGCGGAGCGTAACGAACGAAAGAAGATGGTCGGTCACGTCGACGGGGCTTTGATCATCGTCACCGAGATGGGCTCTTCCGAATTCATCGACGAGATATACCATAAGAACCAGGAAATGATCAAGACCCATATCCACAACCATGTCGGCGGCGACCGCTGCATGAACCTCTTGATGATCGAAGGCGAGTCGAGCCGGGTCAACAAGATCTTGGACGAATTGGAACGTCTTGAGGGTGTGAGCTACCTCAAGTTCATTCAATCCTGACCCTGTCCGACCATCGGGTATCCGAGCGCTTTCCAGGCATTCGTCCCACCAAGCATGTTCCAGACGTCGGTGTATCCGTTCTTCAACAGGAGCCCTGCCCCTAGGCCTCCCCGGTAACCGGATGAGCAATAGATGACCACCGGCCTCTCCCGCGGTATCTCCCCGAGCCTGGCCTCGACCGAACCGATGTGTATGATCTTCGACCCGGAAATGACCCCGGAACGGAGCTCACGGATGTTGCGCACGTCGACCAGGGTGATGTCCTTCCCGGAATCGATCCAGGCCTTGACCTGTTGCGGCGTGGTCAACTGGGTCATTGCCACCGGAGCACCTGCCCGGCACCACATGTCCATGCCCACCCTTAGGTATCCAGGTATGTCGTCGAACCCTATCCTCACCAGCGAGCGCACCGTTTCCTGGACCTGTGACCGGTCCTCCACCACCAGCAATACCGGTCGATCATAATCCAGATAGTACCCTCCATACTGCGACAGCCCATCCAGCCATATGCTCAGAGAATCGGCGATGTGCGCGCCTCCGAAGGAGTGGGGCATCCGGACATCGAGGACCGTCATGTTGCCCTTCATCGCCGACCGGAAATCCGCTACCGGCAAGGGGCGCGGGGTAGGGAGGCGCCCTAGCAACGGCGGTCCGTTGAGGTTGATCTCCTCCATCTTGGTGAAGTATAGGGGCCGCTCGATCCTTTCCTTCATCTTGATGGCAATGAAATCTTCTCTTGTCAATGAGAGCATAGGGTTGCTCTCCAGCTCGATGCCGATGGTCGTCTCCTCCCTTTCCGAGATGTTCCCTCCGCAGACCGACCCTGCACCGTGTCCAGGATGGACGGTGACGCCCATTCCTAGAGGTATGATCTTTTCAAAAAGGGAATCGTAAAGCAATCCGGAGAGCTCCTCCCGATGTGCTTCGCCGGTCAGATCGGTCCGCCCCACATCCCCGGCGAACAATGCGTCCCCGGTGAACACCATGACCGGCTCGTCCCCGGTGCTGAGGTCGGCCAGGGAAAAACAGTAGTGCTCATATGTATGACCAGGTGTGGCCATTGCTCTGATCCTCGTGTCACCGAGCGAGAACTCCTGACCGTCGTGCAGGTTCCGACCATAGTTGAAGGGAATCGCACCTCCGTGGAATATCTCCGCACCGGTCATGCTGGCCAGTTCGACCGAGCCGATCGCATAGTCCTCGTTCCTGTGGGTCTCGAAGATGTATCGGATGCGTAATCCCTTCTCCGCAGCTATGCGAAGGTATTCATCGCAATCGCGTCTAGGGTCGATCACGCACGCCTCCGCACCGGACCCGATGAGATAGGATATGTGCGCTAACCCCTCAGACCTGACCTTGGCCACGAACATGTTGATCCGTCGCTCATAATCGAGCAGGTGGCTAAAAATGATTTCTCATTTCACGAGCACGGGACCGCCGGTCCTTTCCAATTCACTGATCCCTTCTTCGAGAAGGTCACGCGCATCCCGGTCCCAGTTCTCCGGAGTGACCAGGATGACGATCCCCTTGAACGGTTGGTAGGAGCCGGAGTTCACTATGGTCTCGCTGTTGGTGACCAACAGTGAAACGAACCGGACCTCCGGTTCGGCGAACTTCAGCTCGTAGCACTCCCGGTACTCGTTGACCTGGGTGAAGAATGTCCCCATCTTCGTTCCCTCCGACTTCTCGTTGATCTGTTTGGTCTCGGTCACAATGACCAGCCCATCTCGGAATATCACCAGGTCGGGGGTATGCATGTCCAGCTCGTCCGGTCCGCCCCCCAAAAACGGATTGATGTCCACATACCAGTTACGGTCCAACAGGTCGAGCTCGAACTTCTTCCTCACCAGCGCCTCATAGACCCTCGACTTCGGCTGGATCATCTTAGATTCTTTCTCATCCTTGGGGTCGAGTTGCCGGGGATAGGCCAGGTAGCGTTCCTTCAGTTCATCTATCGCCCCCCGCAATAATTTCTCCTCCATCCTTCGGATCGTCAACGCCATTTGCTTTCCTTCTCAGATTCTTATTGGAAATGAATGGTAGGGTTTGTTCAGGGGGCGCTAAGCGTGTTCACCTCAACGCCGCCGACATTGGTCTTCAGGTATACAACCAGGTTGCCTGCCGCGGGATAGTTGGTCGAGCTCAGTTCCCTATCGTTTCCCACGAACCCGGTCTTACTGGCCACGTGGACCCCGCCGACATTGGTGGTGGAGTTGATGGTGGCGCCGACATCGCCCCTGATGTCCATGTTCAATGACACCCCGCCGGTCGCGGTCGTGCCGCTGAAGGTGACCATCTTGTCCATCGGAGCGGTCTGGTTGAGATGCAGCTCGAC
>Ga0182021_10002380_pt1 | contig 21888 bp, 14 predicted proteins | sample 612E3MmetaG_FD_120493 | JGI IMG/M metagenome (GOLD analysis project Ga0182021, IMG submission 120493) | Permafrost microbial communities from Stordalen Mire, Sweden - 612E3M metaG (Illumina Assembly) | ecosystem: Environmental > Terrestrial > Soil > Wetlands > Permafrost | place: Sweden... | reverse complement strand
TATGCCGTCCAAGGCACTCTGCCGCCAAAGTTCCCCATTCGGACGGCTCCACGGTTTCAAGCGGCACATCCCGCCTATTCGTGGATGAATCGCGTGCAGGCCTACGGCGTAGGTGAAGTGGACCTGGCGAATGCACTGGCCTCCTACGACGTCTACGCCGCGCTGTGAGGGACTATTCGTGGCGCAGTGCCACCTGCCGTTCTTTAGACAGTCGGCGGGGATGGATTTGGAGGAGATCAGCGGAATCACACCTTAAGCGTCTTCATGACGGCTGCTGCATCCTCTCTCACTCATTTTCTCGTGATGACTATGCTACTGCTACGCCAGATCCCAATATCGGCAATACCATTGACCGAGACGGCAAACGCGGTTCCAATCAGGATGATTTAGCATGAGTGAGCGTGTCGTATGCGCAATATACTCAAGCGGTGATACCTCTTGACAGTCCGGCCAAAGTCCCATAGCTTACCCGCTCATGAAATCATGCCAGTGCGCATGACCCGAATTCGCCTCGAAGCCGCTGTATCAACCTAGCTGGAGTCATACATGGCCGATGCAATCGTGCTTAAGAGCCTGACCAAGACGTTTGGCAAAACGGTCGCGGTCCGCAACCTCGATCTCGTTGTTCCTGAAGGCGCCCTGTATGGCGTCATCGGGCCCAATGGAGCAGGCAAGACGACAACGATTCGCATGATTTTGTCGATCCTGTTCGCGGACAGCGGCGAGCTAACCGTACTTGGAAAACGCTCCGCGCTCGACGCCAAAGACCGTATCGGATATCTTCCGGAAGAACGCGGCCTGTACAAGAAAATGCGCGTCGACGAATTCCTGGCCTACATGGCTCACTTGAAGGGCGTCTATGATCCGGGCCTGAAGCGGCGTGTCAGGGATTTTCTCGATCGCGTCGAACTTGGAAACGTCGAGATGAAGAAGTGCGAGGAATTATCCAAGGGGATGCAGCAAAAGGTCCAATTTGTCGCCGCGATCATTCACCAGCCGGATCTTCTAATCCTGGATGAGCCTTTCGCGGGGCTTGATCCTGTCAATCAGCGGCTTCTGCGCGATCTTGTCGTCGAGGAGCACAAGCGCGGCGCGACAATCCTCTTCTCGACCCACGTCATGGTGCATGCCGAACAGTTATGCGATCACGTCGTCATGATCCATAAAGGGGAAAAGGTCCTTGACGAGACATTCGCCGGCATCCGGGCGCAGTTCGATCCCCGGAGTATTCTTTTCGAGCCGATGGATCCGCTGGCGGATGTGAGCGCCCTCGAATCTGTGAACGGAGTCCTGAGCCTCAGGCGGGAGGGTTCCGTTTGGGATATTGCACTGGAGGAAAGGGCGGATCCCGCCGCGATCATCCGCGCGATCGCGGTCGCGGTGGCCCCCGCGCGTATCGAATTGCGGCGGCCCACTCTCGAGGATGTGTTTATCGCGATTGTGGACGGGACAAGTACTGTCGCCGGCGATGAGCGCACACGGCTGCGCGCCTCGCTTCGCGAAAGCAGCCATGCCATGGAGGTGCGGCGATGAAGAAGATCCTCTGCGTTGCGAAGAGGGAGTTTATGGCGACGGTGACGACCAAGGCGTTCATCATCGGCATTCTCATCACTCCGCTAATGCTCGGCATCGTTGTCACGATCCTCCCGCGGATGATGAACCGCACTCCGCCAAAGGTTGTAGGTGAAATTGCGGTTGTGGATCCCACCGGGCAGGTCATCGAGGGATTCCGGGCCTATCTGCAGCCGGAGCGTTTTGTCGAGCGCAGCAACGAGATCAGCCGCGATGCTTCCGATAAGATGCCGGAGGCGGTGAAATCAGTTGTTGCCAAGTCGGCGGGCGGACAAGCAGAGATGCAGCGCCAGATCGCGGCCGCGTTAGGAGATGCGCCTCAGCTGACGGTCTTGGGCCTCGAGCCAGGGGCCGATTTGGAGCAGGCAAAGAGCCCACTGAAGAATTCAACCACCAACAAGAGTAATGAACCGGAACGCCTTGCACTGGTCATCGTTCATACCGATGCAGTACAACGCGCACAGGGCAAGGATCGATTCGGCAGTTATGATCTGTTCGTTCGCAGCAAGCTAGACGACCGCATCGAAAGCGATATTCGCGATGGCCTGCGGGAAGCGATTGTCGATGCCCGCGTCCGCGGTTCCGGAATGAGCAGGGACGAGATTGAGGCGCTGACCACCGTGGACCAGCCAAGGTCGCGGACGGTTACAGCCGAAGGCGAACGGGCGACGAACCAAGTGTTCAACATAATGTTGCCGGCCGCCTTCATGTTCCTGCTGTTTGTTTCATCCCTGACCAGCAGCCAATCGCTGCTGACGACGACCGTAGAAGAAAAATCAAGCCGTGTGGTCGAGGTGTTGCTCTCTGCGGTCTCTCCGCTGGAACTGATGGCCGGGAAAATCATTGGCCAGATCGCGGTTGGGTTCGTGATGTTGGCGCTTTATGCCGGCCTCGGCATACTGGCGCTCTATTCCTTTGCCATGCTCGGGTTGCTGGATCCCGTTCTGATCGTATTTCTGTTGATCTTCTTTCTCATTGCCTCTGTCACCGTGGCCGCATTGATGGCCGCCATCGGCTCCGCGGTCAACGAGATCCGTGAAGCACAGGGCTTGATTACTCCGGTCATGATGGTGCTGATTTTGCCGATGATGCTGTGGATGCCGATCAGCCGCGAGCCGAATTCCGCCCTGGCTCAGACCTTGAGCTATGTGCCGGGGGTTGGGAATTTCGTGATGCTGCTTCGCATGGCATCGAATTCACCGCCGCCGGCATGGCAGGTCGCACTGTCCATCGTCGCTTGCGCAGCGGGAGCCGTTGCCGCCGTTTGGGCTGCATCGAAGGTTTTCAGGATCGGCGTGCTGATGTACGGCAAGCCTCCCACTTTCGGCACCTTGATTCGATGGATCCGCATGTCGTAACCGGCGACGTACCCGCGACCCGGATAAAAATATCCGCACCACAAATCGGAAGCTGGAAGGACTGCGTAAACTCTTCTACCTGCAAAAGCGTATCATTTAGATCAAAGAGGTGCTGAGATGAGAAATCGTATCGTCTTGACATTTGTTGCTGGCGCTCTGTTGGCGTCCGGCGTGGCAATCGCGCAAACGGTGCCCAACCAGCCCGCGCCGGCTCAACCAGCCAAGCTTGCATTTGAGGTGGCCAGCATCAAGCCTGCGGCGCCTCTCGATATGGCGAAGGTCGCGCAGGGAATCGCACAGGGACATATGCCGCTGGTGGGCCCACGCGTGGATGCCGCCCGAGCCGAGTATTGGTACATGTCGCTGCGGGATCTGATGGCCCTGGCTTACCAGGTGCAAGCCAACCAGATTTCAGGCCCGGATTGGATAGCCACACAACGATTTGACATTGCGGCTAAGCTGCCGGCGGGCGCCACTAAGGATCAAACAAACCAGATGCTGCAGAGCCTGCTTGAGGAACGCTTCAAGATGACGTTGCATCGTGAAACCAAGGATCATCCGGTATTCGCCCTGGTGGTCGCCAAGGACGGGCCGATATTGCAAGAGTCGCCGCCCGACCCATCCCAGCCGCTCGATACCAACGCCCCCCTTAAACCGGGCGAGACGCAGCTGGATACCGAGGAAGGCCCAATCCGCATCAACATGGGAAAGGACGGCAGTTCTACGATCAACATGGGGGCCAGAGGCACAGTGACCACCAGAATGGACCTGAGCGCGCAGACGATACACATGGAATCCTCCAAGGTGACGATGTCAGGCTTTGCGCTCATGCTAACGCGGCTCTTTCAGACGGGCGGGCCGGGCAGCCGCCCGGTAGTCGACATGACCGGCCTCAAAGGGAATTACCGGGTGGTCCTCGACATTTCATTGGCCGATTTGATGGCCATGGCGCGGTCCGTAATGCCGGATTTGGGCGGAGGCGCCCCCCCAGCCGGAGAGCCCGCCGGTGTCGCCTCCGAACCCGGCGGCGCCACGTCGATCTTTGCCTCGGTAAAAGCGCTCGGCCTCCGGCTGGAACAGCGCAAAGCGCCTATTGAACAGTTAATCATCGACTACGCGGAAAAGACGCCCATCCCAGATTAGAGGGTGTGCAACGGGACGGCTAGACCTTCCATATCAATCGCGTCGCTGACTTCCGTGACCCACCGGCTGGCGCGCGGGCCGGTGGCCAAGCGGCCTGAAATCGAAGCGCTGTTGAGTTCCGACAGCAGTGGTCGTCGTTTTGGGTTAGGATCGCCTGAAGCATCCTGTGAGACGAATGAAGGTGGCACAACACCTTCATATCGGAAGCTACTTGCCTCCGGAAAAAGTGTACCATCGGAGTGATTTTGCAGCTTGTTTCTCCTGTCGCCAGAAAATCCCTACCGTCTGAAGAATCAGAGGGGCTACCCAACTCCCGAATTGCAGCATGTGATACAAGTCAGATGCACGACCTGGACCCGCTGTTTGTGTGAAGTGGAGAGGTTGTGTAGGCTTTCGCCTAATTCCAGCAAGGAGATTGAAATGGCTATTCGTATATTACGGCTGGGAAGCCCGAGAACACCGGGAGAGGGACTGCGCTTGGGGACCGTGCGGCGCCCGCCGCGCGGTGTGCCGAAAGCTGAGCATGCATCGCGCGATTTCTACGATGTATGGCTTCCAGACCTTGCGCCTTCAGAGGCTTTGGTCAAGCAGGCACTTCATGCTTCCGATGAGCGGGAATGGCGCGCCTTCGGGAAGCGATACCGCGCCGAAATGAAACGCCCTGAGGCCGCTCGGCTTCTCGCACTCCTTGCCGCTCTCTCCCGCCAGACCAATCTCTCGGTGGGTTGCTACTGTGCTGAAGAAGTGCGCTGCCACCGGTCGATATTGAAGGCGTTGTTGCAGGAACACGGCGCGACCCTGGCCTGATCAATGGAAAGCTGGTCGGAACAAACTGACGCCAAATGACGCCATCAACCTTACGATGGGGGAGTTGGAGGCAGTGCGAGGCAACGTGGCAGAAACGCATCGTCCCGGAAGCTCGCACGCATAGCGACCTATCGGTGGCGTCAATCACAGAGGAATACTCATGCCACGCATATATGACTATTTCTTCCCGGCAATGTGGCTAAGCTTCATGGCCTATTGGCGGGTGATGTCAGAGAATGTCAAGGTAAGTGAACGCCGCGAGTCATTGTTGTCGCGGCTTGTACGCCTTGTTTCGATTGTCTGCGCAGTGGCGCTTCTCTGGCTCCCGAGCGTTCCGCCCCCCCCTGCTTGACAAGCGATTTCTGCCGCATGGCGATTGGTGCTTCTGGAGCGGCTTGGCAGTTACCGCTGGTGGTCTGCTCTTTGCGGCCTGGGCACGCCGGCACCTGGGAAGCAACTGGAGCCAAGCCGTGACGGTCAAGGAAGGTCACGAACTAATTACCAGCGGCCCCTACGCCCTTGTTCGCCACCCCATCTATACCGGGCTTCTGGTGGCATTTTTCGGTTCCGCAGTAGCTCGTGGCGAGTGGCGCGGGCTACTCGCGGTTATCCTCGTGTTCGGCGTACTGTGGCGCAAACTAAAGCTCGAGGAGAAGTGGCTGCGCGCGCAATTTGGCGAGTCGTACGATGTCTATTCACGGCGAGTGGCAGCGCTGTTGCCGTACATCGTCTGAGATGCTCGGTACCTGGTGATACTGTCCCTGCGCCTGAGGCATCCGTGGAGCAACTGGGGACAATATAACCAGGCGCCTGTTGTTGCTATTTGCCTAGCAGCTTCTTCTGATTATAGCCGATGGCCTGCAGGGTCTCCTGGGCTGTGCCTTTTGCCTCAATGTAGCCACCCTGGCTAAGCTCGCTATTCAGAATCCCGATGCGCTTTTCGATATCTGCGCAAGCCGCAAGACCATCCTTCTTGGTGGCCGCCGACGCTTTGGGACCGCTCACGCCCGCCCTGAACGTCGCGTAAAGGCTGTCGATGTTGGCTTGCATAGCCTTGACTTCCGCCAACATCGAGTCGCGCTCATTCTTGGCGACGTCGCGAGCCTTGAGAAAGCGCGCTTTTGCGGTTTCCAGTGAGCCTGCTGCCAACGACCAGCTCTGCTTGGACAATTGATCCTGCGCCGTGGTCCAGATTTCCTGAGCGGCTTTCCATTCACTGGGAGCGTATTGCTCGGCTCTTTGCTCAATCGCCTGGTTCATCGCGTCGGTGGCAGTCTTGATCTGCTCGTCCGGTCTCGAGGCGCAGCCGTAACAGAAAAAAGAAAGTAAAACACAAGTAGCGATCGCTGCACGAATTGAGTTCGTCATAGTTGCCTCCGCCTTCGCCCACTTATTTTTTCAAATACTCCTGTTGAGTCTCCCAGATCGATCTCGTGGTGCTCTGGAAGAGGTTATTGGATTCCGAATACTGCGCGTTTTTGAACTGTTCAGCCGCTTTGGCGATGTTGTCCTCGAATTTTTTCACCTCGGCATCGAATTCCTTTCTGCGAGTCGCAGACAGTTTGGAAACGCCTGGGTCCTCTTTCAACGCCTTGAGGCGCAGCGTAGCGGTCTGCTGTGCCTGGGTGATCTGCGTGATGGCAGCCGCGCGCTGGTCTTTTGCCATATCCCGGGCTTTGATGTAATTGGTTTTGGCCTTCAAAAGCAGGGTTTCGGCCTCGGCCCACTGCTGAGCATCGAGCTTGCCCGACGCCTCCTGCCGCGCTTTCTCGGCTGCAGTCCAGTAGTCCACAGCAAACTGGTCGGCATGCTCGGTCGCCGCGTCTTGCCTGGCTTGTTCGGTCAGGTTAATCATCTGGGTCGGCCGGCTGGAGCATGCAGACACATATAGAGACAGGGATAAAACCACAAAAAGGGAAATTACGCGAGTGTACCTCATTGTGCCCTCCGCACAGCCCGGCGCAAAACGTGCAAAACGGATAAACTCCAATTGCAACACGCCGGCATGGTAAGAAAACTTAACCACCAGCAGTGCTAATCTCGTCTAAGTGAATCTGCAAGGAAAATGGACAGCTATACACCCCTATTTCACACCGCCGCGGCAAAAAAGTCAAAAAGGAAACGAAGGTGGGGTGGGTTGGGGCCCGTCCCCACCGATGTTAAGAGTCAGTTCGTAACGGAAGTCAAAATGGCGTTGAACAGCAGTTTAAAGGTCGCATATGGCTGAGCGCGCTGCTGCACTTTGAGGGGCATCAGCACCATGCGGCCCTTTCCCAACTTCACCTCTGCGATCGCGATCCTGTCGGCAATGTACGATTCCCCCTGCAACCATCCGCTCTTCAGGATGTTGTCTTTCGGATAGCGCGCCACGACCGAAACTTCCGTTGGGGTCGAAGATGGAGCCGGGTCAAGTACCATCGAATTGGTGAAATATGAATTCGTGTCGGCTTTCATGCCGTAGGCAATCGGGTTTGTGCTGTCCACCAGAACGTGGACCACGGAGCCGGGACAAAAGAATTTGTCGCGGCTGACGCCGCGCAATGCGTCCTTGAAGGGAGCCCCGAATCTGTCGATCAACAAGGTTGAGCTTTGGCCGAGGGTGATCACGGTGCCACCCCCCTCGATGAATGTGCGCAGACCATTCACTCCGGAGTCTTCGATTCCGCCCCGGTACTCCTCCGGAACGTTTTGACCGGTCTGCCCGGTAATGATCTGACCCGACCCCATGTCTGGGAAAATGATCACGTCGAATTTATCAGCGAGATTTCCCCCACGAAGATCCTGCGGGTGGACGGTCGCAAACGGGAATTCATTCTGCTCAAGGAGCCAGCGTGTCCAGCCTTCATCCATATTGCCGCCCCAGGGCTGATAAAGAGCAGTGCGCGGGCTGCGAATGCGCTGGATGGACGCAGGAGCACGGGGTTCCTCGGCCGCGACTGCGTCGATGCCGAGTGTTTTCGCCAGTCCGGCCATGAAAGACGGGAGCCCGGTTCCTCCGTGGGTGAGAATGGTTCCAGCGGGATAATCCTTCCCTCCAATATTCGCGGATGCCTTGAGCCAGCCGACTTCATATCCGCCCTTGAGCAGGCGATTGACGGCGACGAGGCTGTTGTTGGGCTCGTGGCTGAACAGGAATGCCTGGCCCTGACCAGAAACCTGGCCGGCCGGCAGGTCGATAGGGTCGAGCTTCTTCAGGTTGGCGGTGAATGGCTTCTTGACGAAGATCGTGTCCACGCCCATCTGCATGCCGAGAGACCATCCGGCCACGTCATATGGCGCGCGCGGAGGCACGCCCGGCGCCGGCGAAATCAAGGGATAGACCTGCGCTTCGAGCATGTCTTTGGCGTACGGACGGAAGGGTTGCGCCATCAGGATCACGTACGAGCCCGAGGGATAATTGACGCCGTCGGCTGTGAAAGATGCCTGAGCTTGATGTATTTCGACGCCACCCAGGGCAAGCGTCTGCAGCAGTTTGACGACCGTGGGGCGGTCCGACTGGTCACGGGGCACAACGATAGCGTAGGGATTCCCACTCTTGCCCATCTCGATTTGTCGCTTCCCCACCACATAAAGCCCATCGAGAAACTGCGTGCGGAGGTTGGCCGAGGTCTGGAGCAGGCCGAATGTGGCGATCTCATCGTAATCGACAATGTCGCGCAGGGTCCAGTGGCCGCCAAGCCAGGGACGTGGATAATTGGAACGGAACTGCACATCGCGGGGCGCAGGCATCGGGCCGCCCGCTCCTCGGCCGCCGCCTCGCCCTCCCTGAGCCGGCGCGGCCGCGGCTGCTTCTCCAGGCGTCGCCATCATCTGGTCGGTGGGCGTTGCGAGGTTCGCGGATGCGACTTCGGTCAGCAGCCCGAGCATATTGTGCCACCAGCCCTCCCAAGCCATGGCTCCTTCCCAGAAATAGGTGTATTGGTCGGAAGAGAGAATACCTTCCTTGCCGGCCTTTTCGAGCGCCGCGCCTTGAGCGTAACCCAATAGCCCGGTATTGCGATAAATGAGCGGGTCGACGTTAGGATTGATAGGATCCATGGCGGGCATGATGAAGATGCGCGCCCCGTTGCCTCCCATCTGGTGTTCATCAAGCCAGACTTCGGGCAGCCAGTCTTTGTAGAGGATCTTGCCGATGAGCTGGGTTTCCTTTTGCGTAAACATGTACGCATCACGGTTGTTGTCGTGACCTACGTAAGGGTGATAGAGCTCAGGCAGCGGGGCGTTCTCGTAAGGTGTGCCCAGAGTCTTGTTGTACCAGTCGATTACCATGATCTGCCCGTCGGGATTGAGGCAGGGCACGAGAAGAAAAACCACATTGTCGAGAATCGACTGGACTTCGGGTGTCTTCTCGGTAGCCAGCCTATAAACCGCTTCGGGAGTCATCTGGTTGGCGCCTATTTCGGTAGAGTGGATGCTGCACGTTGCCAGGACGAAGATGCGTGCTTCTTGAATGAGATCCTGCGCCTCTTTCTCTGAAGTGATCGTTCGAGGATCGAACAAGCGGCGATTGATCTGCTTGTAGTGGTCGAGATTTTTGAGGTTGGCAGGCGAGGAAATGATTACGAGGACGAAAGGATTGTTGTTCGTCGTTTTTCCGACTTCCTGATAGAGGACGCGGTTGGATGTCTTGGCCACCGCCTGCAAATACTCGAGCTGCTTGTCCCAACGAACAAGTTTCTTGTCAGCCCCGACCGCGTGGCCGAAGAACTGCTCGGGCGTCGGCACGGACTGCCCGAAAGCCAGAGCTCCTGAGATGACTACGATTGCAAGAATGCAGCACCATGAGGACGGTTTGCGCAAAGACTTCATGAAGATCCTCCCAATTAACGAAAACACGCGTGAAAGACCTGTCTCAGCCTGATTGAGACCGCATTGTATCAAAAACCACGCACCAGCGGTAAAGCTCTCCGTTTGCGAAATTGGGGACAGCTACTTTTCCCGCCGGGAGTATCTCCTTACAGTCAAGACGGGATGGCGAAAATATTAGCTGTCCCCAATTTCGGCTCGTCATCCTACAATCGCGTCACGGGTTTTCCCGCCGCTGGATCCTCGACTCTCGGGAGGTAGATCTCGAACGTGCTTCCTTTTCCAAGCTTGCTGAAAGCATAGATGTGTCCGCCGCTTTGCTTGATGATTCCGTAAACCATGGAGAGGCCAAGCCCCGTGCCTTTGCCAACGTCCTTGGTCGTGAAGAATGGTTCGAAGATGTGAGCCATGGTTTCGGCGTTCATGCCGCAGCCCGTGTCGCTCATGGAGATCAGCACATAATTTCCCGGACGCATGCCCTCGTTCTTGCTTGCCGCGGCTTCGTCCAAGGTAACGTCAGCGGTGCGAATCACCAGCCGCCCTCCCTGTTGCATGGCATCACGAGCATTGATGGCGAGATTCACGAGGACCTGCTCGATCTGTCCGGGGTCGGCTTTGACGGGCGCGAGATGAGGCTGAAGGCTGATGATGAGCTCGACGTCTTCGGTGATTAAGCGCCGCAAGAGCTTCTCGATGTTCAGGACAATCGTGTTGAGGTCAATGATGTGCATCCTAAGCACTTGTTTGCGGCTGAACGCGAGAAGCTGGCGCGTCAGCTCGGCGGCACGCTCGCCCGCCCTCTTGATCTCCTCGACATCCCTGCGCAACGGGTCAGATTGGCTGATACTGCTCAAAATGAGTTCGCTGTATCCGTTGATCGCCGTCAGCAGGTTATTGAAATCGTGGGCGATTCCTCCCGCCAGTCTGCCCACGGCCTCCATTTTCTGAACCTGCCGGAGTTGCTGTTCAAGGTTCTTACGTTCCGTGATGTCCTGGCCGACTCCAATCACTTGCTGGTCAGGCGTTAGCGTGTCGTGCCAGAGGATCCAACGTTGTCGTCCGTCGCGGCGCTTCAACAACTCCTCGTACGGGGCTTTACCCACGGAGATTTCACCTCGGGCCATGGCCGCCACGCGGTCCTTCATGTGTAGCGGGCTGCCTGGACCGTGCAGCATTTCCCACCAGCCATCACCTAGAAGCTCGACGGGCTCGTAGCCAAGAATATCCCGCACCGACGGCCCGACATAGGTTACCCGGCCGGACGAGTCCGCAGCGATGACAAGAGCGCCGACGCGCTGCAGAATCTGGTCCGAAAGACGAAGCGATCGCTCGGCCTCCCTGTAGGGTGTGATGTTGCGATACATCCCCTGCACAGCCGGCGCGCCGTGCCACAGGATCTCTGTGACACTGGCCTCCAGCTCCAGGGTGCGGCCGTCCCGGGTGAGCGCGCAAAACAGATAGATTGGCGACAACGGCAGCCCGTCGAGGCGCCCCTGCGAGCGCTGTTGTATCAACGCGCGGCTCTCCGGAGCGACGATCGTCATGAAATCGAAATCGGGTGCGGTCGATTCGGCGCTCGAGTATCCCAGCAGACGCTCCCACGCGGGGTTGACGAGCACCAGGCGCAGCGGATTGATCAGCATGACATAAATCGGATCACACGATTGCTGAATCAAGGCGCGATACTGGTGCTCCGATTCGCTCCAAAGGTCTTCGTCTGCCAGGCGCTCTTCTCCGGCAGCCGTTTTTGAGTCATTCCCGGGGGCCATTTCAGAGTCCTTCCTTTGGCGAAGTGAATTCCATGATGATTTCTATACCGTTTCTTTCCGTTTTCAAAGTGAAGAGTGAGAAGAGCCGGCATCTGCGGATCTAGCCGGATTCCAGGCTCCACTCAAGTGACTACCAGAAACTGAGCGTGCCGCACTTGATGCTTTAAAACCGTGCTGAAGACCGCTATTCTCTTTTGTTCGTGGGATCCACAGCACTTGTCGGAGGAAGAAGGAATGCCCGTCTATCGCCCGCATGAGATCGAGCCTAAGTGGCAGGATTACTGGGAACGAAACCAGATTTTTCGCGCGATCGATCACGTAGGAAAGAAACTGTATATCCTGGACATGTTTCCCTATCCATCCGGCGAAGGGCTGCACGTAGGACACCCGGAGGGCTACACCGCGACCGACATGTATTGCCGCTTTCAACGCATGCGCGGATACAACGTGCTGCATCCCATGGGTTATGACGCGTTCGGTCTGCCGGCCGAACAGTATGCTATCCAGACCGGAACTCATCCTCGCGTGACGACCGAAAGAAACATCGCCAACATTCGACGCCAGATCAAGCAGCTTGGCTACAGTTACGACTGGGACAGGGAGTTCGCAACCACCGATCCAGACTACGTCCGCTGGACACAGTGGATTTTTCTGGTTCTATTTCACACGTGGTTCGATCCGGACTTTGAGTGGACAGGGCCGGACGGCACAAAACGCCGCGGCAAAGGGCGTTCCATCGACGAGCTGCCCATTCCGGATGAGATTCGCTCGCGGGGCGAGGCCGCCATGAGGAGATATCGCGATTCGTATCGCCTGGCCTATCAGGCGGAGTCGCTTGTGAACTGGTGCCCCGACCTGGGTACGGTGCTCGCCGACGAAGAAGTGATCAATGGACGCTCGGAAAGAGGAGATTATCCGGTACAGCGGATCGCATTGCGCCAGTGGATGCTTCGCATTACAGCCTACGCCGATCGCCTGGTGGAGGACCTGCAGACGCTCGATTGGCCGGACCCGATCAAAGAAATGCAGAAAAACTGGGTGGGCCGCAGTGAGGGCGCCGAGGTCGATTTCTTTATCGGCAAGCCGGGATCGGCCTATTCGGAATGGCGCGCAGGCCGTGCAGGCAAGGGTTTTCCGGAAAATACGGATCCTGACGCAATCCGCGTATACACGACGCGCCCCGACACGCTCTTCGGTGCGACCTACATGGTTCTCGCGCCCGAACATCCGCTTCTCGCGAAGCTGACTTCCCCGGAACGCCGCGCAGAAGTGGAGGCGTACTGTCGCCGCGTCGCCTCCATGAGCGAAGAGGACCGCATCGCCGGCAGAGGAGATAAGAGCGGCGTATTCACCGGCGGCTATGCGATGAATCCCGCGACGGGCAATCAAATTCCGGTCTGGATCGCCGATTACGTGCTGATCAGTTACGGCACGGGAGCGATCATGGGCGTGCCCGCGCATGACGAGCGGGATTTTGAATTCGCCATAAAATTCGATCTGTCCGTGCGAGCGGTCGTCATGCCTCCAGCGAGTTGGCTGATACGAATGGGTGTGGCCGCCTCCGATTATTCAGGGTGCGTTGCCGCGCTTCCCTCCGCATTTGTCGACGAAGGACACGCCATGCAATCCACCGGCCCGGAGGTTTCGCTGGACGGCCTGCCGACGGCGGATGCGAAGCAAACCATTACCGGCTGGCTTTCGCGCTCTGGTCTTGGCTGCCCTGCCATCAAGTACAAGCTGCGAGACTGGCTCTTCAGCCGCCAACGATACTGGGGTGAGCCGATTCCAATTCTTCACGAAGTCGGCGGCGATGGCATGCCGACTGGACTCACCGAGGCTGTTGCGGAAGACGAGCTGCCCGTGCTCCTTCCCGAGCTGGAAGATTTCAAGCCGACCGGGCGGCCCGGGGGACCGCTGGAGAAGGCGCTCGATTGGATTCGTGTGCATCGCGGCGCGCGCGTTCTTCACCGCGAGACCAATACGATGCCTCAGTGGGCCGGCTCCTGCTGGTACTACCTGCGTTTCAGCGATTCCAAGAACAGCCGCCAGGCCTGGGCGCCCGACAAAGAGCGTTTCTGGCTGCCAGTCGATCTCTATGTGGGCGGCGCGGAACATGCCGTCCTGCATCTGCTCTATGCGCGGTTCTGGCACAAGGTCCTGTTCGATCGAGGTTATGTTTCGACCCTCGAGCCATTCCAGCGTCTGATCAACCAGGGCATGATCCTCTCGATCACCTATCGTACCAAGGAAGGGAGGATCATCCCGTACACGCGCATCAAATTCGCGGAAGGCAGGGCTATCCTCCAGGAAACAGGAGAAGAACTTTCCGGCGAAGTTGAAAAGATGTCTAAAGCGCGCGGCAATGTCATCCCCGTGGACGTTCCCCTGCAGCAGTACGGAGCCGATACCACCCGGCTCTACGAGATGTTCATGGGACCTCTGGAGGCCACAAAACCCTGGAGCATGCAGGGAGTGGAAGGCATCAGCCGCTTCCTTAACCGCTCCTGGCGCATGATTGTCGATGAGGCGTCGGACCGTCTTGAGCCCAACTCCCGCATTCACTCCGGGGATGATGCCGACGCCGACCCCACAGCCGAACAACTGCGCGTTCTGCACAGGACAATTCGATCCGTTACGGATGACGTGACCGGCTTGCGCTTCAACACTGCAATCAGCCGGTTGATGGAGTTTGTCAATTTTTTCACCGGCCAGGAATCCCGCCCGAAATCCTGCATGGAACCATTTGTTCTTCTGCTTGCTCCACTCGCACCTCATCTTGCTGAAGAACTGTGGCAGGCGCTAGGCCATGCCGAGTCGCTGGCTTATGCTCCCTGGCCCGCGTTCGATGAGAAATTCACTCGTGAGGACACGGTGGAGTTGCCCATTCAGATCAACGGCCGCTTGCGCAGCAAACTCATTGTGTCGATTACGGCAACCAAGGAAGAATTGGAAGCGGCCGCGCTGGCTGATGCCAAAGTCCGGAAGCACATCGGAGAAGGCGTTGTCAGGAAGGTGATCATCGTTCCGCGCAAGCTCATCAACATCGTGGTCGCGTAAACCTTGGGCCCGAGGCAGCAATTCTTCCTGGACAAAGTATAATAAGGTGTTGTAACGGTCAGATTCCGTTGACTGCCACAGTGGGGACCCATGAAAAGCCGTCTTTTCTGGAAGTTCGGACTTCTCCATCTCTTTCTCTTGTTGCTCGTCGTGCTGGCCGTTGACACATACGTCGTCCGCACGCTCCGGCAGGAGTACCTGAACGCGGCCTACTCGGAATTGGAGGCGCTTTCGCTGCTCGGGCAAAATCATCCTCCGCGTGACTACAATGACGCAGCACTCCGTGAATGGGCGGCCTGGATGGCCAAGAGCGGGGTCAGGGTCACTCTTGTGGCCAAAGACGGCCATGTCATGGTGGACACCAGCCAGGATCCGGACAAGATGGAAAACCACGCCGGCCGCCCGGAAATCAAGGAAGCGTTTGATGCCGGCTCGGGCCGCGCCGCGCGATTCAGTGCCACATTGGGACACGATCTTGTTTATCTCGCCGTCCGAAGGTTGGCACCGGACGGGGCGCCATATGTCAGCCGGCTATCTGTGCCACTCGAGCGTCTAGAGGAAGCTCGGGCTGTATTCCGCAGCCGCCTTTGGGGTGCCTCGCTCATCATCCTGGCAGCGGCGGGAACGGTGTCTCTTCTCTTCTTCCGTACCGTCTCCAGCCGCATCGAACGCCTCAAGAAATTCTCGCACCGAGTGGCCGCCGGCGATTTCACCTCTCTGCCGGTGGATCTCAAAGGAGATGAGCTGGCCGACCTCTCCACTACGCTCAATCAGACGGCCGTACAGCTGGATCGTACGATTCGAACACTTACTGAAGAGCGCAATCAGTCTGCCGCGATTCTTGCCGGCATGGCCGAGGGTGTCGCCGTCATAGATTCCGGCGAGCGCGTGATCTTCTGCAACACAGCCTTTCGCGGCGCGATGGGCATTGGAAACTTTCCGCCCAAAGGGCGCCCTGTGATTGAAGTGATCCGGCATTCGGACGTGCTGGCTCTCATCCGGCGGGTGCTTGCCGGCAGCGAAACTGAGAGAAGCGAAATGGTAGTGGGGTCGGTCCGGACCCGATACTTTTCGGTAACGGTTGCTCCCGTCCAGTCGGACGGCGTAACCGCGGGCGCCGTAATTGTTCTGCACGACATCAGCGAACTCCGCAGGCTAGAACGCGCCCGCCGCGACTTCGTGGCGAACGTGTCGCATGAATTCAAGACGCCGCTGACCGCGATTCAGGGTTTCACGGAGACCTTGCTGGGCGGGGCCATGGAAGACGGTCGGCATAGGATCCGTTTTCTGGAAATCATCCGTGACAATTCCGCGCGGCTCGACCGCCTCACTGACGATCTTCTCAAGCTGTCTCGCATCGAGGGCGGCAATCTGGAACTGGAATTCAGACCGGTCTCCATGCGCGAGGTGATTCAGCCCTGCCTCGACACGACGCGCATCAAAGCGGATGCAAAACAATTGAGCTTGGTGGTGGACTATGGTCCCGATGATCCGCAGATAACCGGGGATTTGCGCTCACTGCAGGAAATACTGCAGAATTTACTGGATAACGCAGTGCAATACTCCTCGACCGGCGGCCATATCGTGGTGCGAGCCATCGTGCAGGGCGAGGAGATCGTAATGTCGGTGACGGACAACGGGATCGGGATTCCCAAGGCGGAACAGGAGAGGATTTTTGAGAGATTCTATCGTGTCGATCCCGCGCGGTCGCGGGAACTCGGCGGAACAGGATTGGGACTCTCCATTGCCAAGCACCTCGCCGAAGTGCACGGCGGCCGGATCCAGGTTGAGAGTGAATTGGGCCGCGGATCCACTTTCCTCGTCTTTCTTCCGCGCGCTTCGGGCGAGACAGACAGAAGCTAAATTCGAGATTCGAGATTCGAAATTCGAGATTAAATGTTCTCAATCTCGAATTTCGAATTTCGAATAGAGAGGACGGCTGATGTGCACATATCCTTGCGAGGACTCGATCTGTGGGGGAGGTAACTGAGATGGCGAAGCGCGTAGGTTTGTTGACTGCGGGCGGGGATAGCCCCGGATTAAACGCAGTCTTGCGGGGCATAGGGAAGGCGGCGCTCGAATACTTCGGCATGGAGGTCATCGGTTTTCGCGACGGCTTTCGAGGCTTGATGGAAGACCGTACCATGGAACTGAACGAGGAGACTCTCTCAGGCATCCTCACGGTCGGCGGCACCATACTCGGAACAAGTCGAGACAAGCCGCACCGCATGCCGGTCGGCGGCCGCGTGCTGGATATGACGGATCAAATCGTGAAAAACTATCACAAACATGACTTGAGCGTGTTGGTTTGCCTTGGAGGCGGCGGTACCCAGAAAAATGCATATCGTCTGATGCAGAAGGGGCTGAACATAATGACCCTGCCCAAGACCATCGACAACGATGTGGCGATGACGGACATTTCCTTCGGCTTTGACACCGCGTTGACCATTGCCACGGAGGCGATCGACCGGTTGCACAGCACGGCCCACAGTCACCACCGCATCATTGTTGTGGAAACCATGGGGCACAAGGCCGGATGGCTGGCGCTCGGAGCGGGTCTTGCCGGTGGAGCGGACGTAATTCTCATTCCCGAGATCCCCTATGATGTTCGAAAAGTGTCCGAGGCTATCCTCGGGCGCAGCCGGGAAGGAAAGCACTTCAGCATTGTGGCAGTCGCCGAAGGAGCGATGCCGAAGGCCGGCACCGAAATACTCGGCCAGGGAAACAAGAAGCGTTTCCCGAGCAGAACCGCCCATAAACAGTCGCCGGATCACGGAACGGAGATGGGGGCAATGCAGGTCGGCCACGCAATGCGGCTGGCGCGGCAACTCGAGAATCTGACGGGACTCGAGTCGCGCGTAACCATTCTCGGGTATCTCCAGAGAGGCGGCACGCCGTCCGCGGGCGATCGCCTTCTGGCTACGCGCCTGGGCACAGCATGTGCCGCGCTGATCCGCGACGGGATCTATGGGGTTATGGTGGCTGCCCGGGGAGAGGGCACTGAACCGGTATCTCTGGAAGAGGTGGTTGGAAAGAAAAAAACGGTTCCACGCAACCACACCTGGATCCAAAGTGCCCGCCTTGTGGGGACTGCTCTCGGCGATTAGTGCGGACTAAAAAGCAAGCTTGACGGAGAATTGCAGGGATCGCGCCGGCATCTGATTTGTAATGCCTGCAAGCGGTGCCCTGAGGCCTGTACAAGCGGATGTGCCATTTTGATCCCTCATTCTGGTAATAAATCCCACACGAACTTCACCAGATCGGCGTGGTAGTTGGCCTCCGGACCCGACCAGGACTCCAAATCCTCAGGGATGTCCACGACGTTTATCCGGTTTTGCTCGAAATAGGAAATTGGGTAATTGTGGTGGACTTTCGCGTATTTTCCCGATGCTCCTTTTGCAGGCCGTCCAAGAAGTGCACCAGGATCAAAATCATGAGAGTCGTCTTCGATACCTGTGAATGAGCCGAATAAGCATTATACGATGGTTGGTAGTAGTACGCACGAGCTTATAGACTATAAACATGGGGTTTTTGCTATAGGAAGTGGACGCAGGCAGGAACGGGTGTTAGGGGTTCGTGGTTAACCCACGGAGATGAATGCCGGTGATTTCGGGTGCACCAGGCTTAACTGATTAATCCAGAACTGTTCAGATCACAAGAAACGCGCCTGATTGAGCATTCAGGTACTTGTGGCAGCAGGAACCGGCTCGCTCTCCTGCCGGAACGGGTGCCTGAAGGCATGGCACAAGAACTATCTCGGGGATTTGGTTGTGGGCAGAGCGAATATCCGGATTTTCCGCTTATAGAGCTGTCCTTGGAATGGAGGTTATGATGCGTTTGGGAATACGATTTTTCGCAACAGTGTTTATGTTCTGTCTCTTCGGGCTGCCTGCATCGGCGCAGTCCCCCAATACGGCGACGATGATCGTCACGGTGGTCGATCCAACCGGCGCCTTGGTGAAGGACGCAAAGGTTTCAGTGGTGAACACCGCGACCGGCGCCGTGCGCGAGGTCATCTCGGGAGAGGTAGGCTCCGCGACGATCGCGGGGCTCTCCCTGACCGGCGAGTACAAGGTCACCGTCGCCATGGCCGGTTTTGTCGCCGAGGATGTCACCGGTCTCACGCTCCGAGCCGGTGAAACCGCGACTGTGAAGGTCAAACTCGTCCCCAGTGGCGGCAAGATCGAGGTCACCGTCTATGGCACAGCACAGGGCGTGCGCGCCGATGCACAGATCGGCCGCTCGCTCGGCAGCCAGCAAATCGACGAGACGTCAATCCTCGGCCGTAAGGTGACGACGCTGCCGCTCCTCAATTCGGCATTTCGGCAGGCGAAGGGCACGGGGGATCTCTTCGTCAATCAGACGTACTTTGTTACAGGCGCGGGTTCACGCCGTACGACCACGGTCACACTCGACGGCGCGAACAACGATGAGGCGTGGGGCCGCCAGACGATGATCGCCACCGTGCCGCTCGGCGCCGTCCAGGAAATGACTGTGCTCTCGAACGCGTTTTCTTCTGAATTCGGCTGGACTGCTGGCCCCGCGTTGAACATCGTCACCAAGTCCGGCACGAACAGCCTGCACGGCGAAGGAATCTTCATGAGCCGTCCGGGCGGCATGCAGTCGAAGACGTTCTCAACCAAGAGCTTCTGCCCTCCGTCGGTGCCGAGTTGCGTCACGCCCGCCACCCTTACCGCGATCAGCCCGGTGGACATTCCGGATGCGCTGAGCCAGAGCTCCGGCTCGATCGGCGGGCCGCTCGTCAAGGACAAAACCTTTTTCTTCGTCACATCTGACTACACCTGGCAGGATCGAACGGCATACCTCTCGAGCACGCTGCCTGCCTTCGTGTTGCCGGCGGATGGCAGCCTCGCCTACACGGGGCACTACCGCCAGGCGCTCGTCGACGCACGGCTGGACCAAAAGCTCACGCCGAACCAGACGCTGATGTTTCGAATGAACACTGATCGGTTCCACGACGACAACCCCCAGGACGCTGTGGGGGGCACGAGCGCACCGAGCGTCGCGCGCCGGTACGCGCGCAGGTCATTGACGGGTCAAGTCAATCACACGTGGGTTCTCAACGCGAGACTTCTCAACGAGGCGCGATTTGCCTACCTGGATGGTGACCCTGTGACGAAATGGGACGCGCAGACCCTCTCAACCGCTTACACGCGCAGTGGCTCGGTGCCGTTTACCATTGGACAATCGCGAGCCTCCAACCTTTACGGCCACCAGGCGCAGTTCTCGGACACACTGTCGTGGACGCATGGCAGGCACTACCTCCGCTTCGGCGCAAGCGTGATCCATCACACCTCGGGCGGCTTTGGCAGCGAGCCCGGCACCGCGATCCTCGGCACGTTCACATTCAAGAACACGACGACGGCGCCCTTCGATCAATTGACACTGGCCGACGTGCAGAATTACACGCAGCCTATCAACTTCGGGATCAGCAGTTACCAGCTGACACAGTGGCTCTATGCCGGGTTCGTGCAGGACAGCATCCGCTTGCGCAACGACCTCACCGTCGACGTCGGGCTCCGCTACGACCGGCAGACCTTGACCGACGCGACGAAGGACTTCGCGCCGCGCGTCGGCTTCGGCTGGCATCCGGGGGGCGATTCGCGCCTGTCGATTCGCGGCGGCTACGGCATGTACTACACGCAGATTCAATCCAATTTGGCCGCCAGCTATTTGGTGAGCGGGCTGGACGGATTGACAACCTACACTGCGACTCCCGGGCAACTCGGCTTCCCGACCTGCCTGACGGGATCATGCCTCCCGCTGTCCTTTGATCCCAAGACACTGCTGGCTTCACAATTGCCTGCCCGCGACATCACGATCCAGGCGGGCCGGCGGTCCTTCTACGAGGCTCAGTTCACGAAGTACGGGCTAAACTTCGACCTGCTGCCGAACTACCCCGATAAGCTTGTGAATCCCCGAAGCCAGGTCGTGTCCATCGGCGCGGAACGCGAGGTGGTAAAGGGATTGTTCATCGGGTCCGACTACGTGCACCAGCACTGGACAAACCTCGAACGCACCGTCGATCTGAACGCCCCATCGGTGTTCGACCGCACTGCCTCCGGGCAGGTTAGAACCGTAGCTGCGGCCAATGCCACCCGTCCAATCCTGCCGGTGAACGGTGGCGTGCGCCAGGTCAACGTGTTGATGAACCAAGGCGTCGCCGATTACGACGGATTGCAGACGCAGGTCAGCTACCGCGGCAACTCACGTATGTCTGCCGCGGTCAGCTACACGCTGTCCAAGGCGACCAACACCTATGAACCGGACGGCAACGGCACCAGCCCGGACCAGAGCATTATCAGCCGGCTCGGCGAGACCGAACGCGGACCCAGCTTCCTCGATCAGCGTCATCGCGCGGTGATCACGTTCATGTATCGGCTGCCGCTCAACATCACGGCCGGCACACTGACGCAGCTCGCGTCCGCGCGCCCGTTCAATGCCACGACGGGCGTTGACAACAACGGTGACGGCCTGAACAACGACCGGCCCGTCATTAACGGCAGTGTCGTCGGCAAGTCGGCGTTCCGCAGCACCCCGACCTCCGACGTGGGACTCTTCATCGAGGATCGCGTCAAGCTGTCAGAACGCATGGCGATTCAGCTAAGGTTGGAGGGCTCCAATCTCCTCAATCACGGGAACTTCCTCGGCCGCGGACAGACGATTTATGGCGACACGGGCACGCCGAGTTCGACATTCGGTCAGTTCGTAGCCGTCGGCACGGCCACAAATGCGATCCCGGCGTTCGCAAACATCGACCCGCCGCGGATGTTCCAATTGCAGGTGCGCTTTGTCTTCTAAGTGAAAGCGGCCGGGGTCCGGGGAATGAAGAGTGCTGGAGGTCCTGCGCTCTTCATTCCCTCCTCGGAAGCTCAGCACGACAACTCTTCCACGCAGCGACAAGACGCCCCGCGTCGACCCGCCGACGGATGATATTTCGTATCCTCAGTTACAACGAAAGTATCGAGCCACAAATCCACACAGATCCATTCGCCACGAACCAACCGAACGTCCTATTATTCCCCTCAGGGTCATTCACTTGTCGGAAATCTTTACACCCAAGGCCTCCGCCGATAAACCCGTATCCTGCCTGAACTTCCTGACGATTTACAGCCTCCGCGCCAAAAAGCTCCAGCGGAGTTGTAAGTCTTTTTTACAAATCCGGGGTCTAGGAGATGCACTTTGGTGACTGCAAATGATCTCATGTCTTTGTTTTACAATTCTTTACAAAGGCCGGTAATTGCGGGCAGCACGTAGGATTTTGCGGCCTGGTCAGGCTCTGCAAAACCAGAAAATCGATAGCGGACAGATGTGAGGAATCCCGATTGCTTCGGTGTTATTGACACCCGAAACTC